>Ga0207428_10000618_pt1 | contig 41972 bp, 35 predicted proteins | sample RhiMethybrSRZTD1_FD_187600 | JGI IMG/M metagenome (GOLD analysis project Ga0207428, IMG submission 187600) | Populus rhizosphere microbial communities from Tennessee, USA - Rhizosphere MetaG P. TD hybrid SRZTD1 (SPAdes) (version 3) | ecosystem: Host-associated > Plants > Roots > Rhizosphere >...
GGCCCGCTCTGGCTGCAGCCGTCGCTGTTGCAGGACGGCCGGATGGTTCAGTTCAGTGCCAACATGACATTCTGACGTGTGTCGGCGGGGCCCGGTTTCGCCGGGTCCCGCCCAGGCATTTCTGTCGGTGCGATCGGCCTGGCGCCGGGGAGGCCGCTTGCACGCGGGCCGCGTTCGAGAGCATCTTCAGCGCTTGGTCCGCCGCTCATCATCAGGAAGTTGCTGATTGCTGCGACGGCTCGTCTTCGCGACCGTACGCGATTAGATTCGTGAAGCATCCGGATCAGCGTTGTCGTCAGAGGCCAGCTCGTACACGGACTCGATCGCGATCTGCGAGTCTCCGGGATCGGAGACGTAGGCGGAAATGCAATCTCCGAACTCATCGAGTGTCGCCAGACCCGTCTTGTCGAAGTCGTTCTCGGCTCGGAGAATCAGGCGCGTCCCGTCCCACTCACAGGTCACCCTGTTCTGCCATTTCCGATGGTCGGCAAACTCCCTCGCGATATCGGTTGCGGCGTTTTCGCCCGTCTCGGGAGGAAGACCGGAACACACCAGTGTGACGCGAAACATACGCCTCACGACTTGCCGCGACGTCGCCGGCGCACCGACGAGCGAAGTTCGCTCGCACCGACACCCGTCAGTCGGATCGCACCGACACGCGCCAGTCCGATCGCACCGTTCTAAGGCGCCGCCTTCGACAGCTGCTCCAACAGCTTCCCTCGCGGGCTGTCCGCAGGCACGAATCGCTGGACGCGCTCGCCGTGGAACACCTCGCCCGTGTAGATGTTGCCCTTCGAGTCGACGGCGATCATGTGGAGCCCCCAGAACAGCCCCCCGTTGTCGCCCATGCTGCCCATGCGGCCCACTTCTTTGCCGCTGTCGCGATCGAGGAAGTAGATGTGGTTGTTCGTCAGATCGGAGATATAGAGGAAGCGCTGCTGCTTGTCGGCTGAGAACCCGACGCCTCCGGTCGCTCCGCCTACGCCTGTCTGCTCGGCGAGCTTGAACTCCTTGAGGAACTTCCCTTCCCTGGTCGTGACGTGAATGCGATTGGCGTTGCGATCGGCGGCGTAGACGAGGCCGTCGTTCGAGACATTGATCGTGAGGTGTCCGCGGAACTCCTTCGGCATCGGCCCGCCGGGCGTGTAGGCGCGGTCGGCGTCGTTGGTCGTCACTTCCGAGAGCGGCCGGCCGTAGGCGCCCCAGCCGCGTTTGAACGCGAGCGTCTTGAAGTCGAAGACCATCACACGTCCGCCGAGGTAGCTGTCCGCGACGTAGATGTCGTTGTTGCGCTCGTCAATCCGGATCTCTTCGACGCCGCCCACGATCATGGGCGTCGACGCTGGATACTTCGCGCGGAACGCCGCGGCGTTCGCGCCGCGGCCGCCGCCTTCGTTGGCGATCCCGCCACCGCGGCCGAGGAACCCGGCGATCGGCCCACGTCCGCCGCGGCCGGGAATGCGTTCCGGCGCGGCGCCGCGGCCGCCGGGAGGTCCGCCGCCTTCCGTCTCCGGAGCGCGCGCAACCTCCGCGACGACCTTGCCGCTCTTCGGGTCGTACTTCCGGACCGTGTCCTGACCGATGTAGATGAAGCCCTGGCTGTCCACATCCATCCCGTGCCCCTGAGGGGCGTCGAAGGAGCCAAGCACGTCCCCGTTCTTGCTGATGTGGATCATCGACGGCGGCCGCGTGCAGCAATCCGCCGCCGGCGGCGTCAGCTCCGCGTGGAGCTCGATGTCGGTCAGATCGTTCGGCCGGTTGAGCACCCAGACGTCGTCGTTTTTGTCAACGGCGAGACCGGTGATGCCGCCAATCTTCCACTTGTTTGGAAGCGGTTTGGGCCATTCGGGGTCGTATTTGTATCGCGGCGCTGTCTGCGCGCCGAGTCCGGCGTAGAGGGCCAGGACACCAAGGCTGATCGCTAGGATGAGCGCCGGCCGCACGGCGGTGAGAAGACCGTTCTTCATATCCGCGTCTCCCTGGAAACGAGTGACTGCTTGGTCGTCGGTGCGGAGGATGCTACACCAGCCCCGGCCTCTGGACTAGACTTACGACCGACTTATGCTGGTCGCCGTTTCCGACTCCGTATTTCCGAACCTCGACCCTGCCCGCCAGGTCCTCGCGTCAATTGGCGCCGAGCTGACGATGGCGGACGCGCCCACGCCCGACGCCATCGTGCGGGCGGCCGCGCCGGCCGACGCCCTGCTCGTGACCTACGCCAAGATCACCGCGGACATGATTGAGCAGATGCCGCGCTGCCGCATCATCTCGCGTTTCGGGATCGGTGTGGACAACGTCGACCTGGCCGCCGCGACGGGCAAGGGCATCGTCGTCACCAAGGTGCCGGACTACTGCATCGACGAGGTGTCCGACCACACGATGGCGCTGCTGCTGGCGCTCGTCCGGAAGATTCCCTCGTCCAGTGCTCGCACGCACGCCGGCAGGTGGGAAATGAAAGCCGTGGTGCCGATCCATCGCCTTCGCGGCAGCGTCATCGGCCTCGTTGGCTTCGGCCGGATCCCACAGCTCGTCGCACCAAAGGCGCAATCGTTCGGCATGAAGGTCCTGGCGTTCGACCCGTTCGTTCCTGCCGATGTGTTCACACGTGCGGGCGTGGAGCGTGTCGAGTTCCTGGAACTGCTCCGCCGCTCCGACTACGTGTCCGTGCACACGCCGCTCATGCCGGAAACGCGCGGGCTCTTCAACACGGACACGTTCGCGCAGATGAAGCCGGGCGCGTATCTCGTGAACACCGCACGGGGCCCGATTATCGATGAAGGCGCGCTCGCCGAAGCGCTCGACGCGGGCACAGTGGCGGGGGCCGCGCTCGACGTGATGACTCAGGAGCCGCCGCCGCCGTCACCGCTGTTCGGACGCGACAACGTCATCATCACGCCGCACACGAGCTTCTACTCGGAGGAATCGCTCGTGGAGCTGCAGACGAAGGCGGCACAGGAGGTCGTGGCCGTGCTCAGCGGCAACGCGCCGAGGAATCCGGTGAACCCCGAGGCCCTGGCACACAAATGAAGGCGATGGTCCTCACGGCGCCCGGAGAGCTGGTGCGCGACGAGGTATCGCGTCCAGGGTCAGAGTCCGGACAGGTGATCGTGAAGGTGACGCACAGTGGGATCTGCGGCACCGATTACAAGATCTTCAACGGCTCCATCCCCGTTCGCTATCCGCGAATCATGGGCCATGAGATGGCGGGCGAAGTGGTGGACGTTGGCAACGGCACACTGCGTCGCGGCGATCGCGTCATCGTGGATCCGCAGCTCTACTGCCGGACGTGCTTCCACTGCCGCATCGGCCAGACGCACCTGTGCAAGAACGGCGTGCTGGTCGGACGGGACCAGGACGGCGGCTTTGCCGAGTTCGTCTCCGTTCCGCCGAGCCACGTATTCGCGCTTCCGGAGTCCGTGGACACGCGCACGGCGCCGCTCATTCAGGTACTCACGACGTGCCTGCATGCGCAGCGGCAGATCGACATCTTCCCCGGCGAGTTCGTCGTGGTCCTGGGCCTGGGTGTCACCGGTCAACTGCACGTGCAGCTCGCCAAGGCGCGGGGCGCCACCGTCATCGGCGTCACGCGCAGCGCCGACAAGCGCGCGCTGGCGGAAACGCTCGGCGCCGATCTGACGATTGCGGGCGGCGAGGGTGCCGTGGCGCGCGTGCGCGAGGCCACCGAAGGACGCGGCGCCGACGTCATCGTCGAGACGACCGGCGTCGTGCCGTCACTGTCGTCGGCCATCGACATGGCGCGTTCAGGCGGCCGGCTGCTCCTGTTCGGCATCATCACCGCGAAAGAAGGCGCGCTGCCCTTCTACGATCTGTATTTCAAGGAGCTCGCCCTCATCAACGCGCGCGTCGCCAAGACGGAGGACTATCCGGCGGCAATCGGGCTCGTCGAGGGAGGTCAGGTGCGCCTCGAGCCCCTGATCAGCGACGTCGTGCCGCTCGAGCAGTTGAGGAGCGCGATCGGAATGCTCGGTTCGGATAGTGCTCAGCGGATGAAGATAATTCTGGACCACAGCATGTGATCAACGCAGAGAGGAACTTATGAAGAGAGCTACGACCATCGCCTTCCTCGCGGCCATGCTCGCGCCGGCCGCGGTTCTCGCTCAGGGCGCCACGGCGGTTCCGCTCGATAAAGCGACCGTATCCAAGGAGGTCGCGCAGCGAACGCTGATGAAGAACCAGATCAGTGCAACCGTCGCCAGGCAGATTGTCGACGCGTGTGTCGATTTCGCGCGCAATCAGGCCGGGGGCCCTGGGAACTACGCGATATTCGTACTCGCTCCCAACGGCGACATCGTCGATGCCCATGTGATGGACGGCGTCCTTCCGATCGGCGCCGAGACCGGCTTGCTGAAGGCGAAGACAGCGCTCTACGCACGGACGCCGTCGAGCGCCGTGGCGCAGCGCTTCTCCGACGTCGAGGGCCGGGTGATACGCCTCGATCTCGGAAAGGAGTCCGGTCTCGCGTACTACTTCGTCGGCGGCGGGTTGCCGATTGTCGTGGAGAACAATCTGATCGGCGCCATCGGCGTGGGCGGCGGAAACATGGACGAGCAGTGCGCGTATCAGGCGCTCACGAAAGTGCTCGGGCCGCAGCCGCCTTTGCCCGCCCCTCGTGCAGGCGGCCCTGGCGCCGCGCCCGGCGGCGCACCTGCTGGTGAGGGCCGTGGACGTGGAGGACGAGGGCAATAGGTCAAAGGTCAAGGGTCTTGACCTGGCCTTTGACCTTTGACGTTTGACCTTTGACCTTCGTGTGACCTACTTCATCGTCCAGACGCTGAACGGCCTGTTCTCAGCCGCGTTGCTCTTCCTCATCGCCAGCGGCTTGACGCTGGCGTTCGGCGTGATGCGCATTGTCAACATCGCGCACGGGTCTTTCTACATGCTCGGCGTCTACGTCGCCTATACGGTGACGAGACGAACCGGGAGCCTGCTGCTCGGCGTCGCGATCGCCCTCGTCGCGGTCGCGGCGCTCGGGTTCCTGATGCAGCGGTTCTTCCTGCGGCGTTTCGCGTCTCAGCCGCTCGCGCAGATGATGATGACGATGGGCTTCGCGCTGTTCTTTCGGGATGCCGCGCTCATGATCTGGGGCGGCGACCCGTTCACGCTGACGACCCCCGCCGCGTTCAGAGGCTCGATCGACGCCGCTGGGGTCGTGTTTCCCTGGTATCGCCTCTTCGTCATCGCGTTCGCGGCCTTCGTCGCGTCCGCACTCTGGGCGTTGAACAGTCACACGCTCATCGGCGCGCGCGTGCGAGCGACGGTGGACGATCCGGAGATGGCCGCGGCCACCGGCATCAACGTATCTCTGCTCTCTGGCGGCGTGTTCGCGGCCGGCGCCGCACTGGCGGCGCTCGGCGGGGTGATGGGCGGACCGATCATCGGGGGCTACGCCGGTATGGACTTCGATCTCCTGCCGCTCGCCTTCGTCGTCGTCATCGTCGGCGGCATGGGCAGCCTCAAGGGCGCGCTCGTCGGCGCCGTCGTCGTCGGCATGATCGACAACTACGGCAAGGCGCTCGTGCCCGAGCTCTCGTACTTCACGCTGTTCGCGCCGATGGTGCTGATGCTGGCGCTGAAGCCGACCGGGTTGTATGGCCGAGCGTAAGGCGCCACCCGGCCGGTGGAGGGTAGCGGTCCTGGTGCTGCTCGCCGCGGTGTTGCTCGCCGGTCCTCTGCTGATGACGCCGTATTGGACCGGACTCCTCACTCAGATCGTGATTCTCGCGATGCTGGCGATGAGCCTGGACGTGCTCCTCGGTTACACGGGTCTCCCCTCGCTCGGCCACGCCGGCTTCTTTGGCGTCGCGGCGTATGGCGTGGGCATCCTGTCGACCACGTATCAGGCGGACGTATGGACGTCAGCCGTCGGCGGCTTGATCGTCGGCATTGCGCTGGCTGCGCTGTTCGGCCTCATCGTCTCGCACGTGCGCGACGTGTACTTCCTGATGATCACGCTGGCGCTCGGCATGGTGCTGTGGGGACTGAGCTTTCGCTGGATTCCGGTGACCGGAGGCGACAACGGCATCGCGGGGATCCCGCGGCTCGAAGCGCACCTCGGTCTGCCGGCGACCGGGCCCATCCCCTTCTACTACATCGCGCTGCTCGTGCTCGCGGTGTCCAGCGTTCTGATGATGCTGGTCGTGAGATCCCCGTTCGGCCTCACGCTGCGTGGCATCCGCGAGAACGAGAAGCGCATGACCAGCCTGGGCTACAACACCTGGCTGCACTGCTATTTGAGTTATGTGCTCTCCGGTGCGTTTGCCAGCGTGGCCGGCGTCATGTGGGCGTATTACAACGGCTTCGTCAGCCCCACCTATCTGGATCTGACCGCCTCGTCCGAGCTGTTTCTGATGGTGACGCTGGGCGGCCCGGCCACGCTCGTCGGTCCGGTGCTCGGCGCCGGCGCGATCGTGCTCCTCAAGAACGTGATGAGCGCGTACACCGCGCGGTGGCTGCTGGTGTTGGGCATCGTCTACATCGCGACGATCATGTGGGCGCCGCAGGGAATATGGAATCTGGGAAATCGACGGTCCGGCTGAAGCCGGACACTACACCGGACGTAGTCTCCGGCTTTAGCCGGACCTTGTTCGTCGCGCTCGCCGCGATCGTCGCGGTCGCATTGGCGATGGCGCAGACCACAAGCGCGCCGATCAAGATCGGGTTCATGGTGCCGCTGTCCGGCGGCAACGCACAGAACGGCCGCGACATCCTCAACGGCTTCTTGATGTATCTCGACGAGATCGGCTACCGCGCTGGCGGCCGCAAGATCGAGCTGATCGTCGAGGACGATGAAGCGATTCCCGCGGTGGGGCTGACGAAAGCGCGCAAACTGGTCGAGCGCGACGAGGTGCACGTGATGGGCGGCGTGCTGCTGTCATCCACCGGATACGCACTCGCGCCGTACATCGATAGCGCGCAGATCCCGATGGTGTATCCCGTGGTCTCGGCTGACGACCTCACACAACGGCGACGCAGCAAGTGGATCGTGCGCACCGGCTGGAGCGGCAGTCAGCCGAACCACGCGTTTGGCGAGTACGCGTATCACAAGCTCGGTCTTCGCTCGATCGTCACGATTGCGCTCGACTACGCGTTCGGTTGGGAGTCGGTCGGCGGGTTCGAGCGGACGTTCGTCGCCGAGGGCGGACGCATCGGACGACGAATCTGGGTCCCGGTGTCGGTGCACGACTTCGCGCCCTACCTCGCACAGGTGCCCCGAGACGTCGATGCCGTGTACGCGCTCCTGCTCGGCCGGTCCGCGCTGCAGTTCATGCGGCAGTATCAGGAGTTCGGCCTGAAGGGCCGCGTCAAGCTGATTGGCGGCGGTACAACCACCGACGAGCACGTGCTGCCGTTCATGGGCGATGAAGCCATCGGCGCGGTGACGGCTCTCCACTACAGCGCATCGCTCGACACCCCCGCGAACAAGGCATTCGCGCAGGCGTATCGCGCGCGTTTCAAGAAGGTACCGAGTTATTACTCGGAGAGCATGTACACGGGCGGCAAGTGGCTCGTGGCGGCCATCAACGCCATCAACGGCCGCGTCGAGGATCGCGCCGCGCTGCTCGAGGCCCTTCGCAGCGTCAGGCCTTCCGATCTGCCTCGCGGTCCGGTGGAGCTCGATGCGTACGGCAATCCGATTGAGAACGTGTACATCCGCAGAGTCGAGCGCGTGAACGGCGAGCTGCAGAACACGGTGATCGACACGTTTCCGAAGGTCTCGCAGTTCTGGACATTCGACCCAGTCGTGTACTTACGCGAGCCACTTTACTCGAGATAGCAGCGAGCGCGGCTCACCTCCGAATGGAGCCGACGATGGGGCTAAGTTCAAGTGGCGCATATAATCCGCGCTGAATGGATCCGACGACGACGGCGGCTGACCTCTTCGTCTGCCCCAACTGCGGGACCGAGACGCCAGGAAATTTCTGCTTTCATTGCGGGCAGAAGCGGCCGGTCGACGCGGACCTGAGCCTGCGCCACGCCGTCGAGCACGTTGGCGAGGAGCTGCTGCACGTGGACGGCAAGATCCTAACCACCGTGAAGCTGCTGTTCACTCGGCCGTCGCAGCTGGCGCTCGACTTCCTCGAGGGACGGCGCGCGCGCCATGTCCACCCGATGCGTCTGTTCCTCACCTTCGGCGCCGTCTTCTTCCTGCTGCAGGCCTCGACGATGACCACGGCGTTCGACAGCAGTCTCGGACGCCGCGTCTCGGCTAGCATGCGCGCGCAGGCGCAGGAAGAAGGAGTGCCGTTCGAGACGGTGGTGGAGCGCAACGACCACCGGCTCGCGATTGTGTACAAGAGCAGTTTCATCGCCGGGACGCTCCTCACCGGCGTGTGGCTGTGGCTGTTCTACCGGCGGGACTATCCATATCTCGCCCAGCACATGGCAGTCGCGCTCTATTTCTCGTGCATTGCGATGACGGCGGTCTTCGGCGCGAGCGTGCTGCACGCTGCGATCGGGAGCGGCCCCCAGAATCCGACAGCGGTCGGCGGCGGACGCCTCAGCGCCCTGGTGATCGTGCTGACGAATATCTCGTTAAGCCAGATGATGCGCCGCGTCTACCTGCCAGGGGAAAAGGGCGGCGCCACTCATTTGCAGTTCGGGGCGGTCATGCTGCTCGTGATCATGTCCGTGTTGGTGTTCCCCACCTTCGTCGCTGGTCGCTATGTGCGGACACTGCTGCCGTAGCTGCTCGCCTTATCAACCCGACTCACGGGTGACGCGTGTCCGCCAGGGCCTGCTACAATGCCCCGCAGTGAGCTCTTCGATCTGAGGCCGCAGATGCGAATAACAGGACTTGTCCTATTCGCGATCGTCATCGCGGTACTTGTCAGCGCCCAAGCTGGCTCGAGTGCGTCGTCGCAGTCGGCGCCGGCACCGCCTGCGCCGGGGCAAGGACGCCTGATCGTCTACGGAGACATCGCGCTCTTCCAGCCCCCGGGCCATCCGGAAAACTGCATCCTGCGGAACCGCTTCAAACGCGGCGATCCTGTCGGGTTCCGCATGTTCGTCGCCGATCCGTCCACCGGCAAGCGCGAGGAATCGGCGCAACTGGTCGTGCACCTCAGCGTGGGCGGCAGGACCGTGGACATCCCCATGCGCTATCGCGCGACGGCGGCTCAGCCCGAGCGCGAATTCTGGGTCGCCAAATGGGTCGTCCCGCAGGAAACGCCGGTCGGGATTGTTCGATTCACCGTGACGGCGACGGACAAGTACGGACGCACCGGAGAATTCAAACCGTTTGAGGTGCAGGCCTCTCAATTGACGATCGTAGAGTGACGATCGGGCCTTGCCTGCAACTTGACCGCGTCTCTCGCCACTTCGGCGGCCTCAAGGCCGTCGATGAGGTGAGCCTGACGTTGCCCTCCGGGGCCCGTCACGCCGTCATTGGCCCAAACGGCGCCGGCAAGACCACGCTCTTCAACCTGATCAGCGGCGAGCTGCCGCCGACAGGCGGCAGCGTCGTCCTGTCGGGAACGGATGTCACCGCGCTTGCGCCGCACCGACGCGCCGCGCTTGGCGTGTCGAGGACGTTTCAGATCACCAGGCTCTTTCCTGATCTCACGGTGCTCGAGAACATCCAGCTGGCATGTGTCGCCCTCGACCGGCGGCGGTTCACATGGTTTCGGCCGCTTTCGTCATACAAGGACGTCGACGATCGAGCCAGTGGGTTGCTGGATCGCTTCGATCTCTCGTCGCTGACGCATACGCGTGCGCGACATCTCTCGTACGGCGATCAGCGCCGGCTCGAGGTCGCGCTGGCACTGGCCGGACGTCCTCGGCTACTGCTGCTCGACGAGCCGATGGCCGGTCTCTCCACGCCGGAACGCGTCGCGATGCGCGGGCTGCTCGAGACGCTCGATCCCGCGATGGCCGTGCTCTTGATCGAGCACGACATGGACATGGCCTTTTCGTTCGCCGAACGCGTCACCGTGCTCCACCAGGGACGGGTGCTCGCGGACGGATCGCGCGACGAGGTGAGCGGGAACGACGCGGTGCAGCGGATCTATCTGGGCTCGGACGCGCACGGCTCTCTGTCGATGAGGCGCTGACGTGCTCGACGTGGCCGACCTTCACACGTATTACGGCGACAGCCACGTGCTGCAGGGCGTCTCACTGTGCGCCGAGCGCGGCAAGGTGACGGCGGTACTGGGGCGGAACGGCGTCGGCAAAACCACACTCTGCCGCTCGCTCACGGGCCTGACGCCTCCGCGCCGCGGACGCGTGTCCTGCGATGGCGTCGACACCACACACCTCCCGCCGCACCGGATCCGCAACGCGGGAATCAGTCTCGTGCCACAGGGCCGCAGGATCTTCACCTCGCTCAGCGTCATGGAGAATCTCACGATTGCCGCGCGGGGCTCATCGTCCAACGGCACGTGGACAGTCGATCGCGTCTTCCAGATCTTTCCGCGGCTCGCCGAGCGCCGTGATCACGGCGGAGGCGAGCTGAGCGGCGGCGAGCAGCAGATGCTGGCGATCGCGCGAGCGCTCGTGGCCAACCCCGCGCTGCTCATCATGGACGAACCGACGGAGGGGCTTGCACCGTCGCTTGTCGCGGAAGTCGGCCGTTTGATCGGACAGCTGCGGCAGGGAGGCACGTCGGTGCTGCTCGTCGAGCAGAGCGCCGCATTCGCTGTCCAGGTCTCGGACTACACCTACGTCATGAGCCAGGGCGCGATCGTGCACGCATCGGCGCCCGAGGCACTGTGGAAGAACGAAGAGATCAAGACACAGTATCTCGGCGTGCCTGGCAGGTCCGGCTAAAGCCGGACACTACATCATTTCCTCGTGGGCGCTGGTGGCCGCGCGAACCGTGCGGCGTCGATCGTCACGTTCGGCTGCACGTCCTTAATCTCGAACACCTCTCGTCCGTCGAGCCATGTGAGCGTCCAGCGCACCGGCATCTTCACGCCAGCCACGTCGCGATACTCCTCGTAATCGGTCTGCGTGGGAAGCCGCCCCACAGGCGAATCCACGTAGCGCACCGAACGACGCAGAAGGCCCGTCTCCATGTCGAAATACAGCGTCCCCGTAACGCCGCGCGCAGTGGTGCCCTGGACGACCTGCATCTCACGATCGTCGATCACCGCGGGCAGTCCGACGCGCCACTTCGTGAGCGCCTGCTTGATGCCGGCCGGAAATGCCAGGTCCGCGTCCAGCTTGAGTCCGTCGAGGTCCTGCTCGCTCAGCTGAAGCACCGCGACTGGCCGGAACGGCGCCGCAATCCACCCGGCGGTACCGTCGAATGTCGTCGTGCTGTCACCGGCCGACGTGTGAATGATCGTCGTACGCTGACCGGGCCGCGCGTAGATCTCGGCGGCACGCGGTTCGTTCTCGGGTCCGTAGCCGGAACTGGCGCCTCGCGCAACATAGCTCTTGAGGGCCGAGGCGCGCTGCGCACCGCCAATCGCCTGGATGTACTTGTCCAGCACCTGATCGGCGGATGGCTGGTTGGGCGCCTGCTCGAACACTCCGTTCGGATCGACGCTGGGCGGCGTGCCGTACAGTTCGGCCAGGTCGGCGGTGTTCCGCGGGCGCGCGCTACCCCGGTGGCATGTATAGCAGGTCACGACCTGGCGGCCACGAAAGTTCGTCTTGTTGATGGTGGCCATCATCGTCACCATCACGCGGGCCATCTGTTTCCGCGGGCTGTCCTTGGCATAGACCGACCAGTCGACGTCGCCGGCCGCGTGGCAGTCCTCACAGGACATGCCCAAAGCGGCTGAAAAGACGCCCATCGTGCCCATGAACTCGTTCACGGGAATGCCTTTGAGGACCTGGATGTTCTTGAACACCTGTTCCGACATGGGCGGCCCAGCTGGCGCAGTCTGGCCCCTCGTCAACACGACACTCGACAGCCACAGTGCCGCACACAAACCAACCCCCACGCTCAATGAGTTTCGTATCATGGCAGTCGCCCCTCGCCCTCGTGAGTGGGACTATACTACCGGCCGCTCGATTTATTCAGGAGGCGCCTGGCCATGACAAAAGGCCTGCTACTCGCAATCGTCGTTGTCGTCGGCTCTCTCGGTCTCTCGGGTCCGGCCATGGCGCACCATGGCGACGCGGACCGCTACGTGCAAGACGTGATGGACGTCACCGGGACGGTCGTCGAGCTCAAGATGGTGAACCCTCACGCCCACATCATTTTCGACGCCGAGGAAGGCGGTAAGACCGTGCGGTGGCAGGCCGAGTTGGGCGGGCCGCAGCAGCTCCAGAAGCAGTTCGGATGGACGCCGCTGACGGTGAAAAAGGGCATGAAACTCACCTTTACCGGCCGGCGTCTCAAGAGCGGCGCTCCATATCTCAATCTCACCGAGCGCGCGCGCATTGTCGACACCGCCACCGGGAAGGAAATCTTCCGCACTGAGAACTACGGCCAGCCCGCACCAAAGAGCTAACGTCGAAGGTCACGCATGCGCGTATCGAATCTCGTTGCCATTGTCGTTCTGCTCCTGGCTTGCGGCGCGGTGTCGAAGACGGCCGGGCAGCAGGCATCATCGCCCCCTGTGACCGTCGCCGGCGCGCAGCTCAAGCAGGTGGCGTACCTCAAGGGCTCGAACACCAAGGCCGGCGACCATTTCGGATGCGGTGGCGTGCTCGACGGTCACGCCGGCTACGGTGCGGCGATCAGCGGCGACGGCAACACGCTCGCCATTGGCGCGCCGCACGAGAGCGGCGGCGCCAAGGGTGTGAACAGCAAGGGTGGCGGCGAGGTTTACGCCTCCGGCGCCGTATACGTGTTCGTCCGCAACGGCGCCAATTGGGCACAGCAGGCGTATATCAAGCCGTCCAATCCTCAGATGAGTGCAGAGTTCGGCCACGCGGTCGTCCTCAGCGCGGACGGCAACACGCTGGCTGTCTCGGCGTACTGGGAAGCAAGTAAAGCGACCGGCATCAATGGCGATCAGAACGACGAGTCGATCCCGCAGGCCGGTGCGGTGTATGTGTTCACGCGTACGGGCACGACGTGGACGCAGCAGGCATACGTCAAGGCGTCGAACACGGGCGAAGCCGGCACCGCGGACAAGTTCGGCGACGGCGATCAATTCGGCGTCTCGATCGCGCTCAGCGACGACGGACGCACGCTGGCGGTTGGCGCGATCTCGGAAGACAGCAGTGCCGCGGGCATCAACGGAGACCAGGCGAACAACTCCGCGACATCCGCCGGCGCGGTCTACGTGTTCGCGCGCTCGGGCAGCACGTGGGCACAGCAGGCCTACGTCAAGGCATCGAACCCCGATCCGGGAGACCTGTTCGGCTACAGCGTCGCGCTCAGCGCTGATGGCAACACGCTGGCCGTCGGCAGCTACGACGAGGGTGGATCCTCGCGCACGATCAATGGCCCGGCAGACAACATGCGTCGCGGCGCAGGCGCCGTGTACGTGTTCACGCGCACGGACGCCACCTGGGCGCAGCAGGCCTACATTCACGCCTCCAACGCGGAAGGCGGCGATTCATTCGGCGTCGTGGTCGTGCTCAGCGACGACGGCAACACGCTGCTGTCGGCAGCGCTCGACGAGGACTGTCTCGCCACGGGCGTCAACCCTCAGGGATGCGACAACGACCAGAAGGCCGATCGTTCGTCTGGCGCCGCATACATCTTCGTCCGCAACGGCAGCACGTGGTCCGAACAGGCGTTCATCAAGGCCTCGAACAGCGGAGCGAACGACTGGTTCGCCTCGCGCTCGGCGCTGAGTGGCGATGGCAACACGGCGGCGTTTGGCGCCTCGCTCGAGGACAGCTCGGGCCGCGGTGTGGACGGCAAGCAGGATGACGACAAGGCGCCGGAATCCGGCGCGGTGTATTTCTTCCGCCGCAACGGCACCACGTGGAGCCAGCAACACTACGTAAAGGCCGCCAACGCAGACGCGTATGACGAGTTCGGAGGGTCGGTGGCGCTGAGCCGTGACGGGCGCACCATGGTGGTCGCGGCGCACAGCGAGGACGGCTCCTCGCATGGCGTCGGCGGCAACCAGGCCGACAACAGCTCCGCCGAGGCTGGGGCTGCGTACGTCTTCAGCGCGAATTAGCGACAGCCTCCGCGTCGACTACTTTCGGCGATTAGTCGGGAGCGGTCTCCCGGTAAACAGGCAGCCCCACACCACCGCATTCCACGGGCGCTCCACTTCGTACCGGGCGGCAGCGACCGCCAGATGAAGAAGTAGTGCTACGCCGCCCCTTCCCCGTCGAGCTGAGTGTTCGCTGCTTCGAGCGTACGCCTCACCGCCGATGAGGACTCGGAGGAGGCGATTGTCGGCGTGCGGCGAAACCCTGATGAGGCTTTGCACTGAGGCCGGTGCGATCGCGAACCTTGTCGCGAGGCGAAGTTCGAGCGCCGGCTCGGCGTGTTCCGAAGGCACAACAGTGGCTGGGCGACAGGGAACGCGAATCGTAAGATCGCATCGCATTGGCTCGGTTCGCTACGCCCTGTGCCGATACTCCGCAGCCCACGGCCGCCAGAATGTGAACCGCAGAACAAAAATCGTCCGTCGCCCGTTCATCGGACACCTTCCCGACGGTCCGATGACAGCTGATCAGATCAACGTCGGACCAGTACAGTACGAACGAGCGCGACGCACGCGGGTCGGGCTCAGCTGGCAGCGAATCCGCGACGACGATCTGCGACTTCGTGCAGGAACATCGACTGCTTGAGGGCAGACGCGGTCTTCGCTAAGGGACGATCCAGAAAACCACTACCCGGGGGTAATCTTCAGCGTGGGTGCACTGTCATCTAGGACGGCTGGTTCGATTCCTGTGCGGCTTACCAAACTCGTCACCCCATCGTGGCCCGCACCTCCGCGATCAACCGGTCGAAGTCATCTATGCGAATGAGGCCCAGGCGCGGGTACTCGAAATCGAGTATCACGTAGAAGGTGAACGATAGAAGGCCCGCGAGGACCAGCATGTGCGCGCGGCTCGGCGCTTCCGTCGCCCCCATCTCGTATCCCACGAGGAATGCGCACACCAGCGAGATGACCGCGAGCACGACGTACACGATCATGGGCGGGTGCATCTGACTCGCTGCGAGCCTCGAGCTGGCGATGTCGAACATCGCATTGAGGGCCGGCAAGACGATGACCGGTGCGGACGGAACCTCTCGACACGCCTCGACCGCAGCGGCCCAAATCTCGTTCTGTAACGTAGCCGAGCGCGCATACTCTGTGCGCGCAGCCTCCAGGCCCGCCTGCGAGAACGTTTTATACAGCGCGATCCGCGAGTCGGTGTAGCGCCGGAACGCATCCCGCAGTTTCGGCTGCGCTGCGGGCGGCAGCATGTCGAGGCGGAGCCACGCCGTGCCGATCGCATTCGCTTCATCGACAATCTGCGCGCGACGCGTATCGAGGCGTGCGGCGGCTCCCGAGAAGGTGAAGGCCAGCAGAAGACCGAGGAGCGCGAACGCGACTGCCTCGACAGTGGAGAGACCGGCAGGGCGCGCTCCGGCGTCGGTCGTCGTGAACGCGATACGCCCCGCCCGTCGTCCGATCTCCAGGGCCGCGATCAGCGCGACGAAGAGGCAACCAAACGATGCGAGGGTGAGAGCGAGGGTGAGGGTAGGCACACCGAGAGCATACATCTCAGTGTTTCGGCGCGGTCACGCCGCCGCGGCACGATTTCCTCAAAGCGAGTGGTCGATTGTCGCAAAGGTTGTCCGCGGCGGAGCCCTTGGCGAACTTCACCGCTAGTGGGTCAGTTTGGCTAAGTGGTCATCCCTTTCACAGACCCAACGGATGGAGCAGGGGCTTCTCGGATATCACCTTCTTGCGGGCCAATGCCGCGTCGGATCGTCCACCGAAAACGAACCTCGACGACGCGACCGTGCCAAGTGAGACGCCAAGGGCGATCCCCACGCCTATGGCAGACGAACTCCACCCTAGATTGTGCAACGCCGTCCCCAGTGCTGCTCCGAAGCAGAGACCCAAACTGATGCCCAGGCCTACATGTTTGCTGTTCATGAGACCCCTCAATCCAAGAGTGCCACAATTCCCTCGACCGACCAGACGTGATTTGCGATCCCCGCTTCGATTGCTGGCGTCACCCGGATCGTCTGATGCACCCGGCCGAAGTTGTAGTACATGAAGTATAGGGCGACCATCGCCGCGTGGTTCTCCAGCTTCTTAGACCCGACGGCGCTCGACGGATCCTGAAGCGCCGCGGGTGAGCCGCAGGCGTTACGCGGGTCAATTCATCGCGCAACATGATCGTGAGATCGAAATGATCAGAAGTCGTATTTCATCGCAAACTGCATGATCCGCGGATCGCCCGATGACGTGATGCGCCCGAAGGTCGCGCTGGAGAACGTGGTGTTTGGATTGTCCAGCAGGAACCAGTTGAAGGCGTTGAACGCTTCGACGCGCGCCTCGATCCGATGTCCGTTGGTGAAGCGGAACGAGCGCACGAGCGAGAGGTCCACCTGCTGCCGTCCTGGGCCGTCATATGCGTTGCGGACGGACGTGCCGTATGTGCCGAGCGCCGGCTGCGCGAACGCCTGCGGATTGAGCCAATTGAACCTGCCGTCGCCGTACGGATCCGAGAGCACCTGATTCGCGCGCTGTGTCGTCGCCTGGATGCCCGAGAGCGCTCGATCGGTGCCCGTGACCACGGTCAACGGCGCGCCCGAGTTCACACGATAGATTCCCGACAGCCGCCACTCCGAGCCGATAACGCGCGCAACCGTGTTGCCAAACCGCGGCGTCTCGACACTGGCGCTGAGGTTGAAGATGTGCTTGCGCCACGTGCTGCACCGGCCCTTGTCTTCGTCGAAGATCGCCTGTTGTTCCGCGTCAGACGGGGGGTTGATCATCGAAATCGGTTTCATGTAGCCGGTCGCCACGTTGAGAGGCGCCTGGCCCTGGCTGATGAGGCCCTCGCACTTGGACAGCGTGTAGTTGGCGCTGGCGGTGATCCCGCGGACGGATCGCCGCTGAACCGAGAGTAGCAGCCCATGGTAATCCTGCCACCCCGCATCGGTAATCCAATCGAGGTAGCCGTAGTACTGCCCCACGGCTGGATTTACCTGGCTCAACTCGCGACGGAGATCCAATGACGCCGTCGAACAGTTCGCGAACGTCTGCGTGCCGCCGGTCGGCAAGCTGAGCGTGCACGGACCTGTCGCCGTGGCGCCGGCGGGGATCAGGCCAGGGTTGCCGTCGACGACGCCCCACATGTTGACCATGCGGTTTCCGAGATACGTCACCGAGTACGCCGCGTTGTCGCCAACCTGCCGTTGAAACGCGACGTTCCAGCTGTGGTTTCGCGTGGTCTTGATGTCGGGTGGCATCGAGATGAAGAGCGAATACAACGCGGCGCTATACGGATAGTCCGCGCCTCCCACGGGTACAGGATAAGGATTGGTTCTGCCAACGGCGCCCCATGGATCGTCGAGCCTCGTTCCTGTGAGGCGCTGCTCCAACCCGAACGGCGGCGCCGAGCGCGAATCGAAGAAGAACTGGCCGGTCACGAAGTCACCCGTCAAGCCGTATCCGGCGCGAATCGACGTGCGGCCGTCTCCAGCCGGATCCCACGCGATGCCCACGCGCGGCGCCAGATTGGACCACACGGTCTTCATGCCCGAGTTGCCGGGGAAGTCGGGGTCGCCCGGATAGTAGAGGCCGGCCGGGGCCTGCGGATACACCGTGCTGCGGATTCCCCTTCGCATGCGCTCCGCGTCGAAGGTGTAGACGGCCTTATCGATGCTGTCCTGCGGGAACCATGGCTCCCACCGCAGGCCGTAGTTGAAGGTGACGCTCGGCGAGGCGCGCCAGGTGTCCTGTGCGTACAACGCGAAATAGGGCTGCTTGATGTCCTGGCGGAACGGCGTCGCCTGCCGGAACTCGAACACGCGTCCGAGCAGGAAGTCGGCGAGCGGCAGACCGGTGACGGCACCGTTGAACGAGATCGGCCCCATTGAGCGCACATTCGACTCGGTCTTCCAGTCTGACAGGGCCGCGGCGAGGCCAAAGCCCCACTGGTGATCGCCCTTGATCATCGTGAAGTCGTCAGAAATCGAGTAAGTGTTCGGCTTGTAGAAGGAGAAGGTCTCTGTACCGGTGTTGATCGAGAACGCCCCAGTCGTGGTGATGTTCATGTAGTCCGGAATGTAGGTGAACATCTTGATGCCCACATCTTCCGGACCGAAGAGATTCGAGTGCGTCCGCACCACGCTGGTCCGGTTCATCGAGAACCGGATGTTATTGACCATCGCGTTGCTCAAGACCATCGCGTCGCCGATGGCCAGCGAGTGCTGAGTGTTGTCGCGGCCACCAAGCGTCGCCGCCAGGATGTTCCCGTTTGCGTTCTCGAATGACGGCTCCCAGAACACAGTCGACAGCATGTATCTCGCGAACAGCGAATGGTTCGGGGTGAGCTGCCAGTCGATGCGTCCGATCGGCTGATTCTCGCGCGGATTGGTAGGACGTGAGTACGAGATCTGGCCGCACGGATCGCCGGTCGTGGGCAACAGACTCGCGATCTTCACCGCCGCTGGGCTGAGTAGCGCCGGATCGATGCGATTGTTCACGAACCCGAGATTCGCCGGCAGCGTCAGGTCCCCCTGCGCGCGGCATTGCGCCGACGCAACGCTGCTGAAGTCGCCGTTGAGCATCGCCGCCGTCGGGATGAACGTTACAATGTCGGCCGGCGTCTGCGACACACGCGTGGCCTGGTAAGCAGCGAAAAAGAAGATCTTGTCCGTGACGACTGGGCCACCCAGCACGCCGCCGTACTGGTTTCGCACGAGCCCATCGCTGCTGCGCTTGCCGGTGGCGCGGTCGATGGCGGCAAACGGCGCCGTCGCATTGAAGCGGTGATGCCGCGCAAACTCGAACACGTCGCCATGGAACAGGTTCGTGCCGGCCTTCGTCGCCACACTGACCGTGCCGCCGGCCTTGACGCCGTTCTGCGCATTCTGCGAGCTGGTCTCGACGCGGAACTCCTGCATGGCGTCGGGAAACGGCAGCGGCAGGTTGACGCCGTCGTACCAGTTGTTGTGCATCGCGCCGTCCAGCAGGTACTGCACGCCGAACTGCTGGCCGCCGGCGACGGCGATCCCGCGGCTCTGCGTCAGACTGCGGCTCGACGGGTTGCCGGTATCGACCGCTCCACCGGCGAGGACGACGAGCGACGCAACGTTGCGACCTTCGAGCGGCAGCGCCTCGACGGCTTCGTTGTCGATCACTGCTCCAATCGATGGATTGCGCGTCTCGACGAGCGGAGTATTGCTCACGACCGAAATCGTCTCTTCGAGCGCCCCGATCTGCAGCTTCACGGCAATCACCGGATTGCTATTCACCTGGAGGACGATTCCCGTCTGCACGTAAGTACGGAAGCCGGACAGCGTTACTTCGAGGCGATAGGGTCCGATCGGGAGGTTGGTCAGCGTGTACGCGCCATCGGTGTTGGTCACCGCCTCGCGTTTGAACCCGGTGTCTGTCTGTGTGGCCGAAACCGTCGCACCTGGCAGCACCGCGCCGCTGTCATCGACGACGGTTCCATTGATTTGTGCGGTAGTTTGAGCCCAGGCGTTCAGGCCGGAGACGGAGAAAACGAGAACGGCGACGACCATCCGGAGGGTACGATTCATCTGAACTCCTCCTGAAGTGAGCCCGAGAGGAGCAGATCCTACACCCGCGGTTACCGACTGTGGTATAGGGTTTCCACCACGATGACTGGCAGCCTGGGCGGAATCTTCCGCATGACGGCATCGCTTGTCGCCGTCGCGCTGGGGCTGTGCGCGTCGCAGTCCGCCGCACGCGTCTTCGCCCAGCAGCACCCCGCCACCAGCAGCAATGGGCTCGAATCGTTTCAGATCCGGCCCAATGTCCATGTCATCTTCGGCGCCGGCGGCAACGTCACCGTCCACGTCGGCGAAGACGGTCTCGTTGTGGTGGATAGCGGTTCGAGCGAACGGGCAAGCTCGCTCCTGGATGCCATCAAGACGATCTCGCCACAACCTATCCGGCTGATCATCAACACCAGCGCTGACCTGGATCACGTGGGCGGTAACGCCGTGCTCGGCGGCGCAGGCGTCGGGCTCAGCCCGGACCCGTTCGGCGCCGGCAACCATGCCACCGTGCTCGCGCACGAGAACGTCCTGCTGCGCCTGAGCGGGCTCGGCGCCAGCGCTGGCGAATCGCCGCTTCCAACGAAGATGCTGCCGAACGACACGTTCACCTCGCGCTTCCGCTCGATGTATGTGAACGACGATGCAGTGCAGGTCATCCGGCAGACCGGCGCTCACTCCGACAGCGACGTGATGGTGCTTTTCAGGAAAGCGGACGTCATCGCCACCGGCGACGCCCTCGATCTCCGACAATTTCCCGTTATCGACGCCAGCAAAGGCGGCAGCATCGACGGCGAGCTCGAGGCGCTCAACCGGCTGCTCACCGAGTTCGTGGTGCCGAACATGCCCCTGGTCCTGAAGTCCGGCCGGACGCTCGTCGTGCCCGGGCACGGCTATGTCTCGGACTACGGCGAGGTCGTCGAGTACCGCGACATGGTGACGGTGATCAGAGACACCATCAAAGAACTGGTCGACAAGGGTCAAACGCTCGAACAGATCAAGGCCGCGAATCCTACGAGAGGCTATCGCGGCCGCTACGGCAAGGACTCCGGTCCGTGGACCACAGACATGTTCGTCGAGGCGATCTACAACAGCGTGAAGAAATGAGATCCGCCTTCGCCGCTGGACTCGTTTCGGCTACGGCGGGACAGCCTTCGCCTGATTGCGCGCGAAGGCTGATGGACAGTCGTTCGCTGGCGATCGCACTCGTCCTGATCTCGTTGCTTCCCGGCAGCGCTGGGGCACAGGCACGCGGCGCGCGCGGGGGCACCGGGTCTGCACGCGCCGAGGCTCCCGTCGATCTCACTGGACAGTGGGTCGCCATCATCTCGGAAGACTGGCGATGGCGGATGATCACGCCGCCGAAAGGCGACATCGTCAGCATCCCGCTCAGCCTCAGGGGTCAGCAGGTGGCCGAGGCGTGGGATCCGGCGAAGGACGAGGCCGCCGGTGCACAGTGCAAGGCCTACGGCGCGCCCGGCTTGATGCGAGGGCCGATCCGCATGCGGATCTCCTGGCAGGACGACGCCACACTGAAGGTCGAGACCGACTACGGTATCCAGACACGCCTTCTCCGGTTCCCTTCGACTGCGCTCAGGGCAGGCGGCACGACGGCCGCTACAGGCCCACCCAGCTGGCAGGGCCACACATCCGCGGAGTGGTTGGTGCGAGGCGGCGGCCGCGGCTCACCGCGTTACGGCTCACTCAAGACGGTGACGACGAATCTGCGGCCGGGATACTTGCGGAAGAACGGAGTGCCGTACAGCGAGCGCGCGGTGTTCACCGAGCACTGGGACGTGCACTCGCTGCCGAGTGGCGACAAGTACCTGGTCAACACGAACGTCGTCGAAGACCCGGTGTATCTGCAGGCGCCGTTTCAGACGGCGATTCACTACAAGTTCGAACGCGAAACGTCCAAATGGGATCCAACGCCATGCGATGCTCGCTTCTGATCGTTAGAGGGAACGGAGATTGCGGAGGGAACGGGATCACACGGAGGAACGGAGAAACGGAGTTTACTTTGGTTAAGGATCTCCGTTCCTCCGTTTCTCCGTGTGGATCCGTTTTCTCCGTAATCTCCGTTATCTCAGCACTCCTGTGTGCGGCACCAGCTTCCGCGCAAGTCGAGCTCGGCGGCACGTACGCGATCCGGATGCACGAGGACTACATCGAGCGCGGCCCCGGCTCGTTTCTCGGCGACTTCACCGGCATGCCGCTCAGCGAGGAAGGGCGCGCCAAGGCGCTGCGATACTCCTCCAGTCTCCCGTCGACGATCGAGCGGCAGTGTCTGGCGCAGTCGCCGTGGGTGGGCCTCTATCGGCCGCTCGCGCTGCGGATCTGGAGCGAGCACGACGAATCCGGTCGGGTCATCGCCTGGGTGATGGGCGGAGACTATCTACGCGACACCGTCAGGATCTGGATGGATGGACGTCCACATCCGTCGCCGAACGCGTGGCATCCTTCTTCCGGCTTCACGACCGGCCATTGGGAAGGTGACACGCTCGTGGCGCGCACCACGCACGTCAAGACGGCGTGGATCCGTCGCGGCGTCGGCATTCCAGGCAGCGACCAGTCGACGTTCACCATCTTCATCACGCGCCGCGAAAACCTGCTGACGATCACAACGATTCAGGAAGATCCCATCTACCTGACCGAGCCGCACGTCGTCAGCCGCGTGTGGGAGTTCGATCCGCGCGGAGGCCAGGGACCCATGCGCGACACCTGCAACGTCGGCGTCGAGATCCCCCCGCTCGAGGACACCGGTGAGGTGCCGCACCATCTTCCCGGACAGAACCCCGAGGCGGACTACATGGTGCGCACCTACAACATCCCGCGCGAGGCAGCGATGGGCTACGCGCACACGTTGTATCCCGAGTATCGCAAGACGCTACGACCGATCTACAAGCCGCCCGCGTCATGCGGCCAGTACTGCTGCGGATGGATCGAGCGCCAGGGCCTTCCCGGCGCGGCGCCTGGACTGACCTGCAACGACGGCAATCTGCCGGCGGCGCTCCGGAAGACGCTCACGAGCTCAGAACGTTAGCGTCTTTCTCCGCCGGTGTAGGCAACGCACGCGCGGACCTAACGGATTCAGACGGCGCAATCCTCGACCCTCGCCCGTGCCCGAGGCGCCAGCGTGTCTTTCGTCATAATCCCCCCATGAAGGACAAGCCCCAGATCGTCGAAGACTGGCTGCCGCGTTACACCGGCGTGCCGCTGGACCAGTTTGGCCAGTACATCCTGCTCACGAATTTCAGCGGCTATCTCGGACACTTCGCGCGCCTCACGGGCGCGGACGTCGTCGGCCCGGACCGTCCGATGCCGAGCGCCACGGCCGACGGCATCACGATGATCAACTTCGGCATGGGCAGCCCCAATGCCGCGACGGTGATGGACCTTCTCTCGGCGATCAGGCCGAAAGCGGTGTTGTTCCTCGGTAAGTGCGGCGGGCTCAAGCGCAAGAACCTGCTCGGCGACCTCGTGTTGCCGATCGCCGCGATCCGCGGCGAAGGCACGTCCGACGATTACCTGTTGCCCGAAGTCCCCGCGCTGCCCGCGTTCGCGTTGCAGCGCGCCGTGTCGACGATCATCCGCGACCTCGGCCGCGACTACTGGACCGGCACGGTCTACACGACCAACCGCCGCGTGTGGGAACACGATGAAGCCTTCAAGGAACGCCTGCGCGCGATGCGTTGCATGGCGATCGACATGGAAACGGCAACGGTGTTCGCGGCGGGCTTCGGCAATCGCATTCCGAGCGGCGCGTTGCTGCTCGTGAGCGACCAGCCGATGGTGCCCGAAGGCGTGAAGACCGAAGCGTCTGATGCGCGCGTGAGCGCGGATTACCTCGAGCCGCACATCCAGATCGGCATCGAAGCGCTGCGGTTGATCCGTCGCCACGGCAAGAGCGTGCGGCACCTGCGGTTCGACGAATGAGTGCTGCCGCCGATATCGTCGCGTTCTGGCGCGAGGCGGGGCTCAGCGTCCCCCATTTCGCTCCCCAAGCACTTCGAGATTCCCCAGCCTCTGTCCACGCACTCCATGCTGCCCGTAAACGATCGCGATGATGGAGTACGTACCCGGCGGCAGCGACCGCCAGGTGAAGAAGTAGTGCTGCGCCGCTCCTTCCCCGTCGAGCTGCGTATCGCTGCTGCGAGCGTACGCCTCACCGTCGATGAGGACTCGGAGGAGGCGATTGTCGGGGTGCGGCGAAACCCTGATGAGGCTTTGCACTGAGGCCGGTGCGATCGCGAACTTTGTCGCGAGGCGAAGTTCGAGCGCCGGCTCGGCGTCGTCCGAAGGCACAGCAGTGGCCGGCGACAGGAGACGCGAATCGTACGATCGCAACGCATTGGCTCGGTTCGCTACGCCCTGTGCCGATACTCCGCAGCCCACGACGGTCAGAATGTGAACCGCCAGAACAAAAATCGTCCGTCGCCCGTTCATCGGACACCTTCCCGCGATCCGAAGACATCTGATCAGATCAACGTCGGACCGGTACAGTACGAACGAGCGCGACGACACACGGGTCCGGCTCAGCTGACAGCGAAACCGCGCGGCCTGTTCGAGTCCGAGATGGTGGGTGAGGTGTCGAGTATCAGTCTCTGGATTCTGCGGCCGCTGCCGTCGCGTTCAGCAGAATGTCGAGCGGGCGGACAGAGGAAGGCTTGACGTAACGGTTTACGATGAATCGGGCGCCGTCCTTCGTGACATCGTAACTGAACACGTCGGTATTCGAGATGGGCGCCCGCGAGCGTACTCGGAAGAGCGGTTGCGGCGTGCCGCTGGAAAACGTCGTGCCCGCATTGACAGAAACCGCCGTCAGCATGCCCTTGGCGTCCAGATAGAACATCTCCTTCCCATCTCCACGCCAGCGTGGTTCAGTGCCGCCGCCGACAGACACCTGCCACTTTCCAGCGGCACCTGGGAACGTCGTCGCGTAAATGTTCCATCCGCCCGATTCATCAGAGGCATACGCGAGCCATTTCCCATCCGGCGATATTTGTCCGTTGGTCTGGTTGCCCTTGCCTACCAGCGTTTGTACAGGCTTCTGGTTACCGATCTTGAAAAGAGCAAGGTACGAGGGCTCTTGACCAGTGCCCCAATTGGTAGTGAGAACGTATTCGCCATTTCGAGACCAGGAGTTAGGGAGGATGAGGTTTCCTCCCGTCGAGAGCGTCGGCTCTGCGATGGCGCGTTCCTTTTCCAGGCCGGTGGTGAGCTTTACCTCCATTCCTGAGTCCGTCGTACTGTACGCGATGCGACTTCCGTCTGGTGCCCACACGGGGGTGGTTTCCTGCAAGGCGCCGAACGTGAAACGCCCGGATGTGCCAGCCCCCAAATCGAACGTCCACACATCATCATTCGACGATATCGGATCGGAAATGTCCGCCGCCAGTTGCTGCCCGTCCGGCGACAACGACGGGTTGTACATCATCGCCGGCCGCCCGACGATGCCCAGTTCTTTTCCGCCGCGGTCGTACCACGTGAGAACCGATTGGGATACGGCCGACGTCGGATTGGCCACCACAGTGCCGCTGGCAGAGACCGCGAACGCTCCCCAATACAAGGAGGGTTGAAAGCCGACTGCGCCGGCGATCAACCGAATATCTCCGGTGACGTGGCCGGCGTCTGGATCGAAGGCCTGCATCGCCAGCCCACCCTTTTCATCCACGTAAAACAGAAATCCATTCTGCGCAAACCCCACGTTCGATCTCGCCTGTACGAGGAAGGCCTTCTGCCGCTTCGAAAGAGAAGTGAGATAGATGCCGCTTCTGGCCTCTTTCGAGAAATCGCCGGCCCAGAACAGGAACCGGTCACCGTCTGGCAGAAACATCGGCCATCGATGTGACCTTTCATCCGGCGTTAGCAACCCGTCGGTCAGAACTGACGCGCCGCTGCCATCTGCGTTGACGCGCCACAACGGTCCACCCGCGATACGGGAGTACACGATGATGTTCTTGCTGCCCCAGCTTGCGCCTCTTGCCGAGTACGTCACGGCGACAATGGTCTGTGGCGGTCCACCTGATGACCTCACCTTCATAAGGTTGCCGTTGGCGAAGAAACCGACGTATGCGGCGTCAGGAGACCAGAACGGATAGCTTGCGCCCTCGGTGCCCGCCAGTGGAGTGGCCTGTTGCTGACCGATCGCCTGGACGTAAAGAATATTCTTGCCGGTCGTCTCGTCCGGCGTCACGAAGGCCAGGAGTCGGCCGTCGCTCGAAAGCGCCAATTGGCTGACTTCACCGATTACGGGAATGGCGAAGTGCATTGGATACGCTGCAGGCTGGCGACCCATCGTGACGGCTGCAGCCGCGCTGATAATCACCACGATCAACACAGCCGCGGCGATCGACCACTTCTGCCATGTCGGTCGAGGACGCGTGACGACGCTTACCTCCCCGGGCGGCGCTGCGAGCACGTCGTCGATTTCCAGTCGAGCGTCGGCTGCCGAGTCGAGCCGTCTCTTGCGATCTTTCTCCAGACACCGCCGAAGCAATTTGCGGATCGGCGCAGGCGTCTCGTCCGGCAGCGTCATCCAGTCAGGATCGGTCGTGAGCACCGCCGCAAGCAGGTCCGACATCGTCGTGCCGGCAAAGACAGGTCGCCCGGTCAGCATCTCGTACAGCACGCAACCGAAGGCCCAGATGTCCGTGCGCTTATCCACGTGGCGACCCCTGGCCTGCTCCGGACTCATGTAAGCCGCCGTCCCGAGGATGACACCAGCCTCCGTCGCACGGACGCCGGGACCCGGCGAGGTCATCGCATCCTCAGCCGCGCCGCTTGTGGGGTCGAGGGCCTTCGCCAGCCCGAAGTCCAGCACCTTCACCGTGCCGTCCTCGCGAACCTTGATGTTGGCTGGCTTCAGGTCCCGATGGATGATCCCTTGCTCGTGCGCCGCTTCGAGCGCCTCGGCGATTTGCGTCGCTATCGGCAGCGCCTCGTCGATCGGAATGGCCCCCCGCGCGATCCGATCGGCGAGCGTCGGGCCTTCGACCAGCTCCATCACCAACGCGTGCAGGCCGCCGGCATCTTCGAGGCCATGGATCTGCGCGATGTGCGGATGATTGAGTGCCGCAAGGAGCTGCGCTTCCCGGCTGAACCGTGCGAGGCGATCGGGATCGTTGGCGACGGCGGGCAGCAGGACTTTGATCGCGACGTGGCGGTTCAGCTTCGTATCGCGGGCGCGATAGACCTCGCCCATCCCGCCCGCGCCGATTCTCGCCTCGATCTGATAGGAGCCGATCCGCTGGCCCTCGAGATTGATTGCTGCGAAGGCGTCCTGGACTTGAGCCGCAGCAGGCGTCTCGAGGAAGCTCTTGGCACGCTCGTTCGAAGCCAGCAGCGATTCCACCTCCTGGCGCAAGGCCTCGTTGTCTCCGCAGGCTTCGGCCAGGTACGCCGGGCGTCGTTCCCTCGGCAGCGCCCGGGCGCCCGCGAACACCTCTTTCAGACGCAGCCAGTCGTCGTGAGGGAGGGCCACTGTCGGTGGATTCTAACCGGCTGGCTTCGCGTGTTCTACTTCTGTTGTGACCTTCTAAGGAGATCCTTTGTAAAGATCGTGCCGTCGGCGTTACTGTGTGGGCGTCATGCGTAAACATCTAGCGAGCGTCGTGCGGAAGATCACGGAAGTCGTTCTGGTCGTCACGATCTGTTCGGTACCGCTGGCGGCCCAATGGCCCAAATATCAAGGGGCTGGCGTACCGAGAGACACCGAGGGTCGGGTCCGTATGGACGCGCCGACGCCGCGCATGCCCGATGGGAAACCGGACCTTTCTGGTAACTGGGTCCGGTTCAGGGGCGAAGGCGCATTCAATCCGCCAGAGCTCAAGGGTCTGACCCGCACCCAGTCGCCCCCTCCTCAGCTGTCCACTCCGCCTGCAGATCCGAAGTCACCTCCTATCGCTGCCTTTTGGGAGATGGGCGCGAACATTCCGGGAGGATTGCCCCTGACACCGTGGGCCGCCGAGTTGAAGAAGCAGCGAATGGCGGCGGACATGAAAGACAACCCCGATGCGAATTGCCTGCCGATGGGCCTGACGCAGTTCCATACGCATGGCCAACCGCGCAAGATCGTGCAGAACTCCAGCGTGATCGCGATCATGTACGAGGCGAACTATGGACTGCGGTACGTCTATATCGATGGCCGCACGTTGCCGCCGCAGGGCAGCGTCCAGCCGTTCTGGTACGGCTACTCCGTCGGTAAGTGGGAGGGCGACACGCTCGTTGTCGAAACCAACAACTTGAGAGGGGCGGAGACAGGTCCATTTGACGGCTGGCTCGATGTGCGCGGCAGCCCCTACACCGAGCAGGCGAGGTTCATCGAGCGCATCCGCCGGCCGACCTACGGCAAGCTCGAAATCGATCTGACGCTCGACGATTCCAAGGCATATACGAAGCCGTTCACGGTCCGAATCAATCAACAGATCTCGCCTGACGACGAGATCATTGAATTCATCTGTGCTGAGAATCAGCAGTTCCGCCGCCGAGTCAAAATCGATTGAGGAGTTTGTCAGCTAAGGGAGTCCGAGTAGTGCAGCCGGGTTCTTGCGGCCCGCCCGATCGAGTTCAGCGTCGGTCATTCCCAGCTCGCGCAGGCGCAGGACGAGCGGAATCCCGATCGGGGCGGCACCCCAGGTCGCTCGCCAGAATCGAGCTCTCAACTCCGACGGCTCGGATCTCCTGAACCTTGACGGCCTTCCGCTTCCTTGATGAGCGCTATCGCGTCAGGCGGTGACACGTGGCATGTCTGAAGCACCAGGTCGTGCTTCGCGTACAGCCTCCGCTCGACCAGTTGAACACCACGCCGCCGAATACCTGAATGCCCTTCACTTCGACATACGCTGCGGCCGCTCTGGTGACAGTGTCGAACGCCGTACCTTTGAGGACGATCGCGCGTAGTCCCTTGTCGCGTGCCGCTCGCGCCGCCTCCACGGCCGTTACGGTCCGTTCCGCCGTCTCTATTTCTGATTCACGGGCGCCCGGTCGGAGTTACTTCCAAACGAAGCTCGCGTAAGCGCTGCGCCAGATCTTCGGGAAACACTTGTTCGGATGTCGTGTCGATGTCCTCGAGTGACCACCACCGCATCGCGAGAATGCCCTCGTGACGGTGAGCCTCTCGTACCTCGTGTCCAAGGGCCACCTCGCCCGGTGCGATCCGAAGCAAGAAGTAATGCTCTTCCTGGCGGAACGGGGTGCCGCGGAATGAAAACTCGACGGTCCGGCGCCACAAGGGCAAGAAGCTCCGAGATGAAATAGCGAGTTCTTCCGCCGCCTCACGGATGGCCGCCTCCTCGAAAGTCTCGTCACCCTCAAGGGCGCCGCCAGGCGTGACCCACCATCTTCGGCCACCGTCTTCATACTGGAAGAGAAGCACAGCGCCACTCGTAGGATCGATTATGAGCAAACGAGCGGCTCGCCGAGGCGTTGGCTCCATCCGTTTGTCATTCACGACGGACCTGGTCAGTGCCCGCTCAGTCAAGCCACCACTGTGGCACAGAATCCGGTCGTCCCGGCAGCAAGGTGTCGGACTCGGACCACGCCTCGCATCCGTTCTTCACGCGACTGAATCAGATCCTCGCGCGGGCTCTGGCGACCCGTGAGCGTCACTGACGTCGAGCGCGTTGTCGTCGCACCCGTGCACCATGCGGCGACTTGCCATGACAGCCTCATACGGGAGCGTTCGACTCGTTCCGGAACGAGACGAAAAGTTCTTGACAGATTTTCAGGACGGCCCTCTGCATCGTCGCGACTCTGCGAAGGATAGGCGTGTCGGCCGACGACGTTGGCCGATGGGCCAAGTGACTGGCGGTCGGCGACACGTCGCGACCCCTCGGCTCCGATCGAGTGCGAGGCGACGTCCTGTGGTGCCGAAAATCGTCGTGATAGAAGAAGCGAATGACGTCGATTCAATCGTTCGCACACCTCTCCGACGATGAGCTCCTCGCCACCGTGAAGCGTTTGGCGACGACGGAATGCCGCGCCACTGCGGCCCTCGTGCGCTCGCTGATGGAGCTCGACGTGCGCCGGCTCTACCTGGGCGAGGGCTACTCGTCGCTGTTCACCTACTGCACTCAGGCGCTGCACCTCGCCGAGGGTGCCGCCTACAACCGCATCGAGGCTGCCCGCGCAGCACGCCGCTTCCCCGCCATCCTCGCAGCGCTCGAGGATGGATCGGTGACGCTGACCACCGTCCGGCTGTTGGCGCCGCACTTGACGGCGGCAAATCATCAGCACGTGCTCGCGTTGGCACGCCACAAGGGGAAGCGGGAGGTCGAGGAACTCGTCGCATCGCTTCGTCCCTTACTCGCCGTTCCGTCAACGATCCGGAAGTTGCCCGACCATCGACAGGCCCTGCTGGATACGAACCCCGTAGCACATACGGCATCGTCGACAGCGCCGAACCCGCCACTGGCCTCGCCGGCGATCAGGATGACGTCGCGACCGATGGAGACTCCCCTGGCGCCGGAGCGCTACAAACTTCAGTTCACGATCTCACGCGAGACGCATGAGAAGCTCCGCCGCGTGCAGGCGCTCGGCCGGCATGTCAATCGGTCGGGCGATCCCGCCGCAATCTTCGATCGCGCGCTCACCTTGCTGCTCCAGGATCTGGAGCGTCGTCGATGTGCGGCCGCGACATCGCCGCGCGCGTCGCGCGAAACGCTGGGCGGCTCCAGGCACATTCCCGCGTCAGTGAAACGAGAGGTCTGGCGGCGCGATGAGGGACGGTGCGCGTATAGCGGGCGGGACGGGCGCTGTACGGAACGCAGCTTCCTCGAGTATCACCATGTGCAGCCCTACGCCGCCGGTGGAGCGGCGACGACGGCCAACATCGAACTTCGGTGCCGGGCGCACAACGCATACGAGGCGTCCCTCTTCTTCAAGCCGGAGGGCGAGCACGTGGTGGAAATCCCAGCCACTTGATTGGCGATTACTACAGCGGGTGCGCGGAGAGGTCTCGCCGCTTACCTACCAGATGCCACAGCACCTTCATCAAGGGGGGCTTACTTGGATCCGCTCGGCCGAAGGCGTGGCGTTAGCCGCCGGTTGGTCGCGGCCATCCATCCGGGCCGCAGTCATACACGCGCCGTTCCGAGGTGGATCATCAGGTGTAAGATGCGGCGCGTTCGGGCCTAACGAGGAGTTGAAGCTGACGGCGACCCCGAGCCGTTCGGTTGAGTGATTCACCGGGGGCGCCGCAGCTTAACTCCAGCGTGTTAGGCCTACGGGAACCAATGCAGATGTGGAGCTTCGACGGGCTTTCACCGATTCGGACTACAAGCCTCCTCAAGTCGTTCGAGTTCTCTGAACTCGCAGCTCGGCTTGGCTCGGAAGCCCGTTGCCTCTCCTTCAAAAGATCACGCGGAACTCACGAAGCAAAAGGCTGTTGGAGACCTGAATTCACAGTCGAGGTATCAAACGATGCGTTCGATCTGTTCTTCAACAGCCCGTACGGATATCGAGGCCGGTTCCTGAGTAGCGTAGCCGAGGGACGAGCTGCCAATGCGCTGACGCTGAAAGTCCTCTCCAAGCCACTCCTTCAACATCTCAACGAGCCTTCGTCGATTCGCGATCTGATAGCTGCGTCGTTGGCGTCCGAGTTCGCGAAGATCTGGATCGACGAACGCGTTCACTCGCCGACCGATCCGGTTCTCGTCGTCGAAGTGAGAGTCTCGACATGGGAAGCGGCAGCACGGGTAGTGCGCGCACGATTGGACGTCCACGACTCGACGGTGACCGCGAAAGAGATCGATCGAGTCTTCGGCGTCCGCGCACCGCGCGGGACCGTTCTCAAGGTGATGGGCGCATGGGTCCGTCCGGATGGATCATTGTTCGTGGTTCCATCGAAGCGGCGACGAGGGGAAGATATCAGGGATTTCGGAGTCTCTTGAGTCACGCGAGACGCTGTGACGCCGCCATCAGTTTCGGACTTCACCGCTACTGTGCGGGAGGCGTTCGCCTTCCTTGGCCGCTTCGGGTTCCGGGAGGTCGCAGCCCCGGCGCATAGGAGGGGTAATCCGTTCCAGATCTGGTTCGCGGCCGGCGACCGTTTCGTCGTGGTTGCTGGCGAGGGTTATGGGACTATGGCGAGGCGAAGCCGCAGCGCGACTTGAACGGTACGGTGCAGATTTCCTCGGCGGCGACCTCTCGCGATTCAGCCAGAAGGCGAAGCCACTAGCGCCGTGCAAGAGTGCGCCAAGGGGACGAGCTGGCTAACGCCGGCATCGGATTCAGCTTCGGAGGTCCTCATGCGGTATTACGGGATTGCCGTGCTGACTCGGATGGTTCTGGCGGTCTTCGCGTTTCCTGCCGCGGTTTCGGCGCAGACGGTCGCCCGAACGTTCGACGAGCTGAACGTGAGGGTCAGGTCCGGTGAGACGGTCTACGTCACTGACAATCAGAGTCGGACGATCGACGGAGTGTTGTTGACCGTCTCCGCCGACGCACTGGTGATGGAGGCCGCGTCCGGTCGAGTCACCTTGTCTGTCGCGCAAGTCGATCGAGTCCGCGTTCGCCGACGCGATTCGCTGAAGAACGGCATCCTCGGGGGTCTTGCGGCGGGCGCAGCGGGAGGGGCCCTCGCGGCATTGCTGACTGACGGCCACGACCGCCCTTCGACGCAGTGTACGTTCTTCTGCGATGGCTTCTTCTCGACGGGTCAAGTCATTGCCGCCGGGATGCTGGTGGGCGGAGTCCTCGGAATCGGGGCGGGAGCAGCGATAGACGCATCGATCAAGGAACGCCGGTTAGTCTACGAAAAGGCATCTGGTGCTCCTCAGACACGGCTGGTGATTGCACCGCTCGTCCGTCGCGGCGGTGCCGGCGTGGTTGCCATTGTCCGTCCGTGATCAGTAGCGGAAGCCGAGCAGCTTCCAGTGGTCGAGCCACGCAGCGAACACCACACCACATGCGGTGAGCACCGTGTACGACACTCGGCCGCCGCGCGTCCACCACCCCTCGCGCCACGCGAGTATCGTGAAGGCCGGCAGCAGCGTCGCAACGGCAGCGGCCGCCACGCCCAGGACCAGCAACGCCGTTTGCCTCAGCGGCAGCGGAGTCGTCTCGCCGAGCGTCCGGAGCGACACCACCAGCCCGACGATGAAGACGAGATTCGCGAGCGCAACGAACAGTCCGCACGCGCGCGCGGTTCGTCCTTCCCGCCAGTGCCGCCAGTCCCTCGGGGTGCTCACCGCGGCGATCGCGAAAACCAGCAGACACGAGACAGCCAGCGCGAGGTGCACGGCCGTCTGTTCGGTCCACCCGATGCGTTCGTAGGTCGTATTCCACGTCTGCATCACGCCGAGAAGGCTGCCGTTGACGTGGCGGAAGACCAGCGTGTCGGCGCCGTTCTGAAAGACGAACGGTTCGACTTCGATCCAGCGGCGGCCGCCCCATTCGATCGCGTGGGTGCCGGCCGCGGTGACGCGGGACTGCAACATCGGCATGAGCGCCCGGATGCGTGACAAATCGTGACGCGTGCGGTTCGAATCGAGATACGCGCCGGCCACGCGCTGCGCATCGGGTGCGTTGGCCATCGCCACGACCGGCGTTGGTGGAGCTGGCGAGTAGAGATGCTCGAGCACGGGCTCGAGCAGGTGGTTGCCGATCCCAGGATTGGCGTTGGAGGCGACGAACAGCCCGAACGCATTGTCCGGATCCAGCAGCATGACCGCCACCTGATCGTCGAGCGTGCCGTCGTGATGCAGGAGCCGCTGGCCGTGCGTGTGCCATTCGTGAAAGGCGTAGGTGACGCCGGGTAGCCGCGGGTGGTCGCGAAACTGCGGTTGCAGGAGCGCCGCGCGTGACGAGGGCGACAACACTCGTACACCGTCAAGCGAGCCGTCGCCGAGCAGCGCGAGCATGAAGCGGCTCATGTCGGCGGCAGTCGTGCTCACCGCGCCGGCCGATCGGCTCCGCGTGTAGCGCAATGGCAGTGCGTGGTAGGTGGTTCCATCCCACGCGTAGCCACGCGCGCGGCCGCCGACGAGGGCAGCCTCGGGAGGCTGATGCGCGGTCGTCGCCGTCATCTTCAGCGGAGTGAAGAGCCGCTCCGCCATCGCGTCCTCATACGGACGGCCGCTCAGCCGCTCGATGAGCCACCCCGCAAGCGTGTAGTTCGTATTGTTGTAACTGTAGAAGAGGCCTGGTGGCATCGCCTCGATCGCGCGGCGCCGGGCATGCTCTGCCAGCGGCTCGAGGTCTTCTGGCGCGCGTGTGAACCCGCCGGCGAACTTCTCGTCGAAGCCGGCCGTGTGCGTGAGCAGCTGGTGGGCCGTGACGGTGTCGCGCAGCGAGAGGCCAGGCAGGTAATCGCGGATGTCGCGGTGCAGATCGAGCTTGCCTTCGTCCGCCAGCTGCAGCACCGCCGCCGCCGTCAGCGGTTTCGTCACCGAGCCGATCCGGAAAAGCGTGCGCGCGGCATCGACCGGCGTGTTCGTCTCGACACGTGCGACGCCATAGCCGCGCACGAGTAGGGCGCGCCCGTTGTGGACGATCGCGACAGCCGCGCCGGGCGCATGCAGATCGGTCATCAGGCGGCGCGCTGCCGAATCGACGACATCCGGCAGCGTGTCCATCGCGCCGGGTCTCATTCCATCAGGCGGTCCCGGAACCGTGGCCGACACCACGGCTTCGGTCCCTGATGGCCGCGCGATCGGCGTGACAGAGGTTGTCAGCAGCTCGTCGAGCGAGGGGCACACGATCGCCAGCCCCGAGAGCAGGGTGGCCAGCGCCAGCAGCGGCCACGGCCTCTCAGCTGATTGGGGTGGCATCGCTAAATGGGGCCGAGCTTACAAGAGGAAAGACGAAGCGCGGCAAGGGGACGAAGACCAGCCCTAGCTAGCAAGCCCGTGGTGAAACGGCCAGTTGCTGCCCCTTTCATTACTCGCCTGTCTGAGGAGGCCGCGGAGACGCTGACGAAGAAACAGGCCCGTCCCCGCGACGCGTGCTACGGACACATATCTACGACATTCCCCTGGAACAGGTTCTCCGTCAGGGTGTTCCCTGTTGTCGAACCCTGGAGCCCGCACGCATTCGTCGTAATCATGTTCTCGGCCAGCGTGTTGGCGCTTGGGAGGAGCCCCGTCGCTCCGATGTTGAACAGGATCCCCGCGGCATTGTCGCCGAGCGTGTTCTCTTTGATCAGATTCCCGGATACCCCCCCGTTCAAGGCAATTGCTGCCCTGCTGCTGCGGGAGATGATGTTCTCCTTGAAGACGTTGTCAATCGGCGTTTCAACCAGGATGACGCCATTGGCGTTATCGAACAGCGTGTTCTCCTTGACGAGGTTCTGGGTCGAATTCCGAATCGCACCCGGTCTCAGCATGACTCCCACCCTGCTGTTCTGCCAGGCGGTGTTCTCCTTGATGGTGTTTCCGCTCGATCCAATCAGGAAGATGCCGTCTCGGTTGCCCGTCACGCCGATCTGTTTGATCGTGATGCCAGTCGAGGCACTGAGCTGCACGCCTATCAAGAAGTTCCGAATCGTGCCGCCGGTGATGAGCACGCTGGTTCGGCCGGCTGCCGAAACACCGGACCCGACACCCGTACCCGTAATGGTGTGACCGTTCAGATCGACAGTGATTCCGTCGGCGCCGACGATGAGCCCATCGCCGGCACACGACAGATCGTGTTCGAGCGTGAGGCTCGCGACAAGCGTCGCTCCGCACAGGTCGTCTGCCGTCGCCGTCGAAACGGCACACGTGACGATGCTTGCCGACACCACACATGTTCGGCCTATAGCCGCAATACCTGACACACCGAGTTTCATGACACCCTCCTTGAACGTGTAATGGCATGTCGGGTACCCCAGTCGCCTGCTGATAGTCCTTGCAGAAAGCTTCAAAAAAGCTTCAAGATTTCCCCCGCGACGTTCCCCGTCCTTCGGAGGCCCGTGATGCGCGGCGACAGAAGGCCCGCTTACGAATTTGGCCCTTTCCGCCTGAACGTGGCGGAGCAGTTGCTGCTGCGCGACGGTCAGCGTCTGCCCCTGACCCCGAAGGTGTTCGACATCCTGCGGGTTCTTGTTCAGAACAGCGGACATCTGGTCGAGAAAGAAAGGCTCTTGGCCGCAGTCTGGCCCGATAGCTTCGTCGAGGAAGGCGCTCTCAGCCGCAGCATTTCAATACTGAGGAAGACCCTGGACGGGGACGGGTCGGGCCAGAAGTACATCGAAACGGTGCCGAAGCGGGGTTATCGCTTCGTGGCGTCCGTCACGGAGTGGATGCCCGACAACCCCGAAGCACTCGTTGAACCGACCGGGCGGACAGCTGCGGTCGCGGACGCCAGGCCGTCATCAATCCCAGATGACCCTACGGCCAAGCCGGATTGGTTACGCGCGGCAGGCTGGATGGTCGGCGCTATCGGATTACTTGTAGTCGCCAGTGCGTTGGCAGGGCTCGGACGAAGCAGCCGAGAGACGAGCGAGCGAAAGACGAACGGCTTGACAGCGCCTGCACCGGCGCACCGGCAGGTCACGTTTACTGGCAAGGAGCGGACTCCGACCATCTCACCGGACGGCAAGCGCATCGCCTACGTGTCATACGAAAAACCGGAAAAGAAACTCGTCGTACAGGAACTGGCGGGCGGGCAGCCTCTAACGATCTTCACGGCGCCAGAACTCGGACACTTGCGCTGGTCACCTGATGGTAACGACTTGATCGTGTGGACCCGCGGATCAGCGTGGAACGGTGTGTATGTCCTCTCTCAATTGGGCGGGACCCCACGCAGAATCGCTCCCGATCTGTACATTGCCTGCTGGTCACCAGACAGCTCCGCGATCGCTGTAGGGAGTTACCTGAACGGAAGGATCTGGTTCTTCGACAGGTTCGGACGGCTGCAGCGAACCGTTTTGCTGCGAGACGTCAAGGGATCGATAGAGGACATGAACTGGTCCACGAACGACGTGTTAACGGTCGTCAGCAGGGATAACCAGGGCGGGTACACACTCTGGACCGTCAGGCCCGACGGCAGCGATCAACGCCGCGTGCTCGTGGCCGACTCGGAGATCTCGTCCGCGCGCTGGGCGCCTGACGGAAACGCCATCTACTACTTTCGCCGGCAGAACCAGACGTTCTCGCTGCTGAAGGTTCCAGTCTCGGCTGGTGGTGAAACCCAGCTGGCCCCTTCGACGACACTCGTCGCTGGACTCGAGAGCGACCAATCATTCGCACTATCTGGAGACGCACGACGGCTCGTGTACGCGCGAGCCCCGTACTATTCCAATCTGTGGCTGGTCGACACAAACGGTGGCCACAATCGGCGCGCTGAGCTGTTGGAATTGACCCATGGCACCTCGCTGATCGAACGCCCGAGTATCTCGCCTGACGGAACGTCGGTCGTCTTCAACATCGGTCATGAGCCCGTGACCAACCTCTATAAGATGCCGATCACGGGCGGCGCTCCGAAGCAGCTCACGTTTTTCAATTCGTTCAACCTCGGAGGTGTCTGGTCGGCCGACGGCGAGAGGATCGCATTCGCCTCGACCGAAGGCGGTCAACAGCGCGTCTGGGCTCTCGATGCCGGCGGTGGCGTGCCTCAGCCGCTCCCATCGTCTGACATGAGCGACACCTTCGATCTGACCTGGTCGCCGGGGTCTCGGATTCTTTATCAACAATCAGGGAACCGGAATTACTACGAGCTCGATGCCGACACACGAACGCAGCGATTCCTGGTCAACGACGGTAGCGGCGGGTGGATCTTCTCCCCGGCCTACTCGCCCGACGGACGGAAGATTGCCGTAAGGTGGACCGGACCGCGGAATGGACCCTCGCGCGGCATCTGGGTCATCGATGCGACTGACCGGAGTAAGAGGCTGGTGTACAGGACCTCTGCGGCCTCGTCTATGCCGGTCGGATGGTCGGCCGATGGCGGTTCAATCTACGTACTCGAAGGAAAGAATCTGAATTATCGCGGCATGACGGCGTTCATAGAAACGCTGACCGAGGCGAAGATCGTGCGCGTGCCTGCGAACGGCGGCGACGTGAAACCCGTGACCGTGCTTCCCTTCGAGGAGATCGGCGGCGTCAGCCTGACGCCCGACGGTCGCAGGGTTGTGTGCGTGGTGTACTCGTCACGATCAGATGTTTGGGTCGTAGACAACTTCGACGTATCGCGCTAATCAGAAACGACAAGTGAGATCAGGCCCTGCTCACGCGTCTCCGGAATAGACTATCGAAAAGTGGTCGAGCGCGACTGACAGAAGACCGATTCACGGTTCACGAGGTGCGCGAATCCGGTGCGCATCAGGAGTTGCTCGCGGCGCGCGGCATCTATCACCGGCTCTATCAGCTTCTGTTCGAGTCGACCGCTGTCGGTGGGGGCAGAAGGGATCGCAGAACGGGTCTTGCGTCAACCTCTACTGCCCACGCCCGCCCGACACCCGCGTTATACGGACTATCCTCCGTTGGGTCGTGGCGAGCGCCACGAGGACGAATGACCTCGGCCAGCACGCCGTAACCGAAAGCCCGTCGGCACCCAGTTCGGGGCACAGCAGCAACGCGGGCCGATCTGACTGGATGGCCACGAAGCTTCGCGTCACCCTGACCTCACCGACTTAGTAGGAGCTCCTGGAGCAGTTCTGCCTGTACCGACACGCCGTGAAGACGGTCGCGGTCGCTCGTGGACAGAGGGAAGACGAAGCGCGGCAAGGGGACGAAGATCAGCCCTAAGCTTCGGTCTTCGCGATTATTTCCGCGGCACTCCGCTCCCGTCCTCGATACACGGCACACCCAGGCCGCCACACCCGCAATAGCGCTTGCACATCGCCGGAGGCACATAGCCCTTGAGCCTCTTGCGATACTCCGGGTACATCGTCTCCCCACCGCCGAGGACGGCCTCCAATGGAATGTTGTGCTTCTCGGTCAACTCTTTCACGAACGGATTCTCCCCGGGCAGGTAGTGCGGCACGACGCCTGTCGTGTCCGCAACCGGGAGCTCCGCGATCGGCTCGCACGGAGACGCCACTCCGTTGCCCAGATTGATCGTGCCGCTTGAATCCAAGGCCCAGACGCGGCTGCGGACGTACGGCTCCGAGAAGTACACGGGATCGTCCATCGACGCGCGGATGGTCAGGAGGTCGCCGTGTCGGAACATGTACATCGTCATCGTCGCCTGATCGCTTACAGGCGCGCCATTGCGACGAATCATGCTGGCCTTCATGTGCGTCGTCGTCGTGACCAGCGTGTCGCCTTCCCACCTCCCCGTCGTGAAGCCCGAGTAGGTACGGGGAGCATTTGGTGAAGGATGTGGACGCCCATCCATCCAGATCGTCGTGACGTCGCGATCCACCCACGCGCCGATCTTCCACGCGACGAGCCGGCCCGTGACCGGATCGAACTCGTTCCAGATGTGAAGAGCGAATGGGCCGAGGACGAGGTAGTACGGCGTGAGGTAGCCGCACTGACCGTCGGGAAGCGAGAGCATGGAGTAGTTGTAGCTCAGCGCCCGGGCGCGCCCCTCGTCATTGAGCGGCAGCCCCAGGTAGTCCACCGCGTCAGGACCCGGTCCACGCTCCTGCGCATCCTGGCTGGACCTCGACGCCCACTTGCCGGTGAGATCGAACTGCGCAAACGCCGGCGCGGCGAACAGGAGCCCCGCGCAGACCGACACGACGATCCGCGTCAGGCTACCTGGCGCTGCACGGTGTCGGGTCCCATTTGCTGCCATCACGTTCCTTCTTGAAGTTCAGCGCCGTGACCCAGGGCTCGCGGAGATACTTGTCGTCCCGCACCGTGCTGGTGATCGTGATCCACTGATCGCCGTTGGGAGCCGACGACACGTCCCAGTATTCGGTGAGCATCGCGTCAGCACTGTAAGGCACACCGTTCTTGCGCAGGTATCCGGGGCGCAGATGCGACGTGACGACCTTGAGAGACCCGCTCTTCGCGACGACCCCCGCGGCCGGGCGCAGCCGTTCCCATTGCGCGATCGAGTCTCCCTGCCAGGTCGCCGGTCCGCGCGGCGCCCTGAGCGGAGTCGAAGGGCTTGTCCTGAGCGGAGTCGAAGGGCCGAACTGGAATCGCCGCGTCTGGATGCCGGCATCCGTCTCGACCTGGAGCGTGTTGTCATCCTGCCAGGCGATCCGTAAGCGTGTGGGCACCGCCATGATGGCAGGAGCGCCGTAAGACTTGCACTGCTCACCCGCGGCTTCGTCCTTCGCCGGATCCCACGCGTCGCCAACCTTCTTCGCCTCGATCGTGATCGGAATGCTCGCGTAGTCCCCTTTCGCGGGCGTCACCATGCGCCATCGCCAATCCTGCGTCACGACGGACACCCAGTAACCGGTCAGGTCGATGGGAGCGCTCGCGCGGGCGGTCGGCGGCGGTGTCCCTCGTGTCTGAGCGCGAGCCTCATGCATCGGCAACAGACACACGAGGACAGTCATCGCGGTCTCGCCGTAGCCGAAGGCGAAGGCGGACCTCATTTCCTGCGGCTCAATCCATCGAACACCGCCGCAACGAACATGTCTGTCGTCCAAGCTCCCGAATCAGATCCGTATCGCTTCCGGAAACCCTTCGTCGGGTCGGCTGCTTTGACCTGTTCGAGCGTCATACCCCTGCCGACCATGTCCTGAACACGATCACGCACGATCGTCACCACGTTCCGATACTCGACCACGTCGCCGTAGTCGGCGACGAACCCATGCCCAGGAATCACATAGGTACGCTCCTCGCGCCATCGCAAGGGGAAGGGCGGGATCATCATCTCCACCAGGCGGTTCAAGGCGTCAATTTCTCCCTGAATGCTGCCGCCCTTCGCCGTGTCGATCACGGGAAATCTCGTGGTGTCGACGATGTCGCCGCTCACGATGACATCGGCACGCCGGAAGGAGACGATGCTGTCACCGTCGGAGTGGGCGGCGGGCATGTGCTGAACCTGGATGCCGTCACCATTGAGATACATCGAATAACTGCGTCCCGTGTAGGTCTTCGTGGGCCACGCCGAGGAGGGAAAGGCCGAGGACGTGCCGCTGATCCTCGCAAGGACATTCTCGTGCGCGAGGACGCTGGCTGCGCCGCCACTCGTGTAGACATCCTCGCTGACGCCGCTGCTTCCCTGGAAGCCGAGGATCGTCTGCCCGGCCTTGGACAGCACGCCGTTGCCGCCCACGTGATCGGCGTCGTCGCTGGTGTTGATCACGTAGCGAATGGGCCGGACGGTCAGCCGCCTGATCGCGGTGAGCACCGCGGCGGCCGACGGCCCTGAACCGCTGTCGACGACAACCACACCCGCCGGACCAATGTGCGCGGCGACATTGCCTCCGGCGCCGGCGATCATGTAGACGTCGGGCCTGACCTGCACGACGTCGAGATCGTCGCGCGATGGCGACGTCTGTGCGACAAGCGCCGAGCCAATCGTCGCGCACAGCGCACTTGCGACTAGCCATGACGCCGCCGTCCGGCACGAAAGCCTGCTCACTTCTGAGGTCCACCCCGAACGAACAAAGGCCGGTCCGGCGCTTCGACCTTCGGCATACCTCACTCCCAGCGGCCGACCGTCTTGCCGTCGGGAAACTTCGCGCCGACGAATGCGCCGGCCGGCGCGCCGTTGAGCATCGGGCGCAGACGCATCGTTACCTTCGCGCCGGATGGAAACGTGGACGGGCGAATGCCCTGCCGTCCCAGCTGATTCGGTGCGCCCCACTCGAGGCTCCACTCGACCTTGGCGCCTTTCTCGTCCTCGACGATCAGCTGAATCCAGGTGTGTGGATTGGTGAACTGGAACTCCTTGATCGTCCCCGACAGCTCGATCACCTTCTCGCTGTTGAAGCCCGCGCCGGAGTGATGCGCGGCTGCCGTGGACACGAGGGTAGCGACGATCGCAAACGCTCCGAGCACGCGCATCTTCATGGCCATGACCTCGCCCTCGATTACGTGGGCCGCCTGAAGGCGGCCCTTACTTGTTGAGCGGTTTCCCGTCCGGACTCAGCACCAACGTCTTGCCGGTCTCGACGTCAACAGGATTGCGATTGTTTTCAGCGCACCCGTAATCGTAGACGCGGGTGCCGGCCGGCAGCTTCCGGAACTGCTTGGTCACGACCCACGGCTTGGTCAGCGCCTTCGGGTCCTCGATCGTCATCTGCACTTCGATCGTATTCGCATCGGTCTTCCGAATGCGCGTCGTGGCGCGCGACTTGTCGCTGAGGACGAGACCAGTCCGGTCGAGGATGACGTCCTTGTCGCGAAAGCCTTTCAGCGCCACCGTCGTGAAGACGAGCGTGTCGCCTTCCCAGTGACCGACCGAGTCACCAGTGTAGGTCTCCCACTGATCTTCCAGGTGCTTACGCCCGTCCGTGTAGATGCGCAGGACGTTCGGACCATTCTCGGTGAGGACCCACACCTGCTCCGGGCGAACGACGAACTCGTACGGATCGGGCAGGTTGAAGTGGCGC
>Ga0207428_10000619_pt1 | contig 41940 bp, 38 predicted proteins | sample RhiMethybrSRZTD1_FD_187600 | JGI IMG/M metagenome (GOLD analysis project Ga0207428, IMG submission 187600) | Populus rhizosphere microbial communities from Tennessee, USA - Rhizosphere MetaG P. TD hybrid SRZTD1 (SPAdes) (version 3) | ecosystem: Host-associated > Plants > Roots > Rhizosphere >...
CTATTCGCACGGGGATACCCGCAGCGCGCTTGTCGGCGGCGGACCGCGCGCGTGTACGAGGTGCAATTGCAAGTGAATTTGGATTCCGCTCGATACTAGAAATCAATCAGTAGCGCTGACCAACCAACCACTACCGCCGTACCTTACTCGCGTGAGCGGGCCTACGCCGTTTCCAGCGGTTGGCTATTTACTGATGTCCGCTTTGGGTCACAAGCGGACGTTCGCACCGCAAAACGTCACGTCCGCTTTACCCCCAATAGCGACCACGAAAGCGACTTCTCTCAAAAACCCATGTCCCCTTTACCCCTAAAAGCGGACATGTGCGGTCCAGTAGCTGATGTCTGCTACGGGCCAAAAGCGGGCATCACAGCCTTATTCAAGACAATCCAGTATTTGAGTTTCCGCTGGGAATAAAAGGGCCCCGCTTGCCTCGGTTGAGCGCGACCCCGACCACGTGACCCAACAGAACTCGAAATCACGCGACGAGCGGGTTGAACCCCTGCGACGCTATATCGTTCGCTCGAAAATACCGAATTGGCGCCTATATGCTCCGTGTGGTGGCGCAGCTCTCGCGACAGCGCCAGAAATGGGAGCATGTTATGGCCGCGAAGAATCTCAAGCGCGAAGTTGAAAAAGACATAAAGCGCTATTCGTCGATTTTGGAAATGTACAACTCCCGCACGCTAAAAACTGGAAACGTAGAGGGCCGGAATGACCTAATAGACAAGACCGGCCAAGTTGCGCGTCACTTAGAAAACATAATTCGGGAACTGCGTGCCCTCTTGAGGGATGGGTAAGTCATCGCTGACGTGGGCGCGAGTCGATAGAACCAGTCATGCTATCAGGTTGGGCGATCTGGTTTATCAAATCGGTGAAGCGGCGACGGAATTGAGCATCAAAAATATCTTCGATGCTTTCTACGCTTTCGTCATACGTTAGCGCATCAAATTGGCGTCTTATTAATTCCCATTCATTTGCTTTCGACACCGAGTGTCCTTCCACATGCGGCGTCTTAGGTTTTTCCAGACGTTTATCGAGTCATGGCGTTAAGCGCGAGGATGATCAGAAATACGCCGCCCAAGGACCACCCAAATAACCGCGCTGCCTGCTGTTCTCCCATAAGCCGATAACGACGGAACTGAATAAACGTTCAGTCATGGACGGGTTGAACTTTTCTTCTTGCAAGAAAACTCGCGACGATGTGTGGAACCGATGGAACTGCATCGGTTAAAGCCCGAGCCGGAACGAATGGATATCGCTTTACGTTCAGTGAGGGACTGCGCGGGATTCCCCGCCCCGTTTTTGCGGTCGCGTTCAGTAATAAGAGCCAAGTAGGAGTCCCCTGCTTGGCTCTTCCGCCATCGGCTCATTGCACGCGCTCATTTTCCAGGGAGGAGCGTGCGGAGGGACCCCAGTCATGACGCCATGTTGCGGCTGGGGTTTCTCTTACTTTCGTCCGCTAAGGGCCAATAGCGGACATCGAAACGGGGCCTTCAGAAGGACGGCACTCTTGATCTACGCGGCATCGGCCCTGCGAACGCCCAGCGCATTGATCGCACGTTGCTCGATTAATTGGGGATCGCGTTCACCCGTCGCCACGACATTGACGATCGCTTTGGCAATTAGCTCAGTTATCGGGTCGTCGCGATTGACGATGCCAAGATTGACCAGTGCGCTTTCATAAGCAGCGCTCATGGCCTCGATTTCGTCCGGCCCGAACGAACCGTTGGCGATTAGTTTGTAGATGGCCATAAGCCCCCGCTGCCGCTGGTTGTTAGCTGAACCTTACGAGCATCGTTTCCGCATAATAGCATTTGCTGCATTCAAACGTGCGCGCGTCTTGCCCGGCGTCGTCAGTCGGCTCAATGCACGTAAGAAACATCGGTAGCCCGCATGCCGGGCAGCGGCGTTCGCCAATCGGCGGCTTTGGCCAACGAACTTTGCGTGGTTGCGGCATGATCACCTCCCAGCGTGTTTTTCTTATGGGCCCAGTATATTAGCAAACCATCAGCACCGAAATAGATTTTGATAGCGCAACAAAAGCTGTGCCCGAGCAGGATTGATCGGACCCGCGTCCGAACGCCATGTAAAAGAGGGGCCACCTGTTTGGTGGCGCCTCAAAAACATCGTAGAGTTCGCCCTCAGTAGGGGTAGTAACCGCCTGGATACTGGCAGACGTTCACCCAGCCCCAATCGGGCCTCCACTGGACACAATCATCGTAACCGTACCCGCCGTAATACGGCCACGCCGCCAGGCCGATCCCAACACCTGCCGCCGCCCAGTAAGGCCACCATCGGCCGCCATGCCAGCGGCCGCCGTTCCACCGGCCACCAGCCCATCTGCCGCCGGCCCATCGGCCGCCGCCCACGACACCCGCTCTGGCAAAGCGCGCGCCGCTCATGGCAGGGCCGCCGACACGGGCAGCGCTGAATCGCGCGCCGCTGAAGCCGGCGCCTCCCATGCGCGCACCGCCACCACTCCAACCGCCGTGGCGTGCGTCCGCGGTGCTAGAGAAAGCTGCCGCCGCGAGGATTGCGGCGCAGAGAATTCCCGCCGTTTTCAACATGACACTCCTCCTGCGCTATCACTCATTTGATTAGCTCTTCAATCCGCCAATTGAAACGAAGTTGCTTTGACGTCGATCAATTAAAAGAAGAAGTCACGCAGCCGGCTATTAAATTTAACACATGCCGTCACTCACCATTCTCGCATTGCGTCGCAATACGGCTAATGGAACTTTCACGCATTGTGGGAATGTCAATGTCCGCTATGGGTCAGGAGCTGACATGTGCAGTGCAAGAACCCATGTCCGCTATTACCCCAATAGCGACCGCGAAAGCGGACTTCGGCAAGCCGTCTGTCTGCTTTACCCCCTAAAGCGGACGGATGCAGTGCAAAACGAAATGGCGGCTATGGGCCAGAAGCTGACATTCCGCACGCGATTTGTCATTTCCGCCCCCGATAGCGGAATTCAGCGCGAGCCTCGGTAACCGGTCCCCATTTTCATGAAGTAAGTTCGCAGTTGTGTGAGCGACCTCACATACGAGGTCGCAGCACCGCCAATAGCTTACCGGTAATTCGAATCGCCATATGCCCGATCGAAGGGAGCGTCAAATGTCACGCGAATTCGATTCCAGCCGTATTGAGCAAGCCATCATGCTCGGCGGCTTGGCGCTGTTTCTGGTACTTGCTACCTTCATACCTGCCTGACCAACCATGGCACTTGATGGTGTCATTTACGAGTGCGTCGCAGTTAGGCTGAATTAAATCGAAGTTTGGAGTCGGCAGCCGATATTTGCGCCATGTTGAGGAGACAGGGCAGCAATGAGCGCGAGACGATCTTGTTGCGGAATCCTGATAGGAGCGGCGGTTATCCTCTCAGCAATTGCTCCAGTCCCGGCTTTTGCGGAATTTGAAAACACTGAGTGGGATGTTCAAGAACTATACAAACATTGCACAGGACGAAAAGGAAGCTTTGAAAAAATTTTTTGTTTGGAGTTTGTTTCGGGCGTAGCACGTCGGGTCTTTACGGATGGGCTGGCATCGAAAGACATTAAAGAGCCCCCTGATTTAACGACGGTATCTATTCCCTCGGCATGTCCAAAATCGTTTGTATCAGATGACGCGATGGTTGAGGCCTTCAACGAGTGGGCAAACCAACATATCGAGAAATGGGGTCTAAGCGCGCAAAAAGGGGTAATGCAAGCCATGCGCGACACTTGGCCATGTTTTTAACGAAAACCCGCGTTGTTCTGCGTGACGGTTAGATCGGAGTGATGTCTGCTTCACCTCCGATAGCGGACACGTGCGTTGCAAACACCACTGTCCGCTAAGGGCCATTAACGTCCGATTTGCGTCTCGACGTGCCGCAGCAAAGTTCGCTACTGGTGAGCATGCTTAATTGTCGCGGTGCTGGCCCGTGGGCGCAAATCCACTGAATGACGACTAGCTACGAGATAAGTGCAGCTGACGATTCGCTCCGGGTCAGCAAAGGAAGAGATGCGACGCGAACGAGCTCAGCCCCTCGATTAATAGCCGCGTAGTGAGCTAGATTATGGTCAATGCTGAACGAGCCGGCTCTAACCTTCAATGCGTACCACTTAGGCGGGCCAAGGGACAGGGCTCACGAGAGGAACTCGATGAACACAGTCAAAGACGCTCTGGCCCAAAAGAGTGGCGCCCTGATCCATGTTCGTTCCGGCGACATGGTCGTCGAAGCCTTGCGCCAGATGCGCGACAACCGGGTCCGGTCGGTGCTGGTCATCGACGACGACGTACTGGTCGGTATCGTGACCCAGGGTGACTGCGCCATAAAAGTGCTGCTGGCCGGGCTCGATGCGAAGCAGACTCCGGTGGGCCAAGTGATGACGGGCGACCCGGTAACGGTTAAGCCGGACGACCAACTGGAAGGCTGCATGGCAATGATGGCTGCGCGCGGCTTTCGCCATCTACCAGTGCTGGACGCGGGCAAGGTCGTGGGCGTGATCTCGATCGGAGACGTCGTCAAGGACATCATCCGAAATTTGGAGCACAACGTGGGCGACCTGATGGGCTACATCATGACGGACGGCCCCGGGGGCTGACAGACGAACCGCGGAGCTGTCGCCGGCGTCCGGGAGGGAAAATGGAGGGGCACCGTTAACGGGCTACCCTCCAGCTGCCGAGGAGACTGCATCGTACCGGCTCAAGCAAATGTTTTGATAGAGCTGAGACTCGCTTCGCGCTACAACATAAAACGCCGGACAATGTCCGCTTTGGGTCAAAAGCCGACGTGTGCGTTGCAAAACCTCATGTCCGCTTACACCCAATAGCGACCGCAAAAGCGGACATCGGCAGGCTGTCATGTCTACTTTACCCCCGAAAGCGGACATTTGTCGGGCTCCGATGCCAAGTTGGGTAGAATACCTTCGAGGACATTGAGCCATGAGCCAGAAAACCTTCACAATAATAGCCAGCGTGATCTTTGGAGTAGTAGCGTTGTTCCATGTGTTACGAATTTTCCTTGGTTGGCCGGCCGTAATCGGCGGTTGGACGGTGCCGATGTGGTTAAGCTGGATCGGTCTCGTAGTCGCCGGAGGCTTGAGCTACTTCGGAATAAAGCTCGCCACGCGTGGCTAACGCAGAAGACAGACCGCGCTACGCATTGATCGGCGGGATTGGCATATCCGCTTTGGGTCAAAAGCAGACGTTCGCACCGCAAAAAGCTATGTCCGCTTTACCCCGAAAGCGGACATTTGCACGGTCCTCTTCGGATCAGTCCATTGACGTCACTTCGCGGTCGATGTCTGCATGGCGATTGTTTTGCTGAGCGCGTCTGCACATGCATCAGCGACAGCGTGATTCGGGGACGTCGAACCTGGAGGTGTCGCGAAGCCGCTTTCCTGGATGTAGGCGTCGCGGCGCCACGTATCGACCTTCGTGAGCTCAACCCACTTCGCTTCCACGTTGGGCTGACGCTTGAATCTTTCGATACACACAGGCCCATAAGCTTGCACCAACGCCGCGTTTACACGCGTCGTTGCGTCATTCTCAGCGGTTTTTCCGAGGACCCATCCGCCCCAGCCAAAGCCGACGATCATTGTGGCGATCGCGCCAACGGACGCACCTTGTGCGAGACGCGTGAGCGACTCACCTTTGAAGATTGCAGGCATTTCCATAAGATATTCCTTTCGCCCGACATGTTTCGGAGCGAGGTTACGGACACCCATGTGGGTTCCGCTAGGTAAGTTGAAATGAAAGCCCGGTCGCCTTGCGACAGCGGCTCGATCGAAAAAAGTCTGCACCCATCGACAGCGGCAGTCTGTATAAAACTGCTCACCTTTCTGGAATGAATAGGCGAATTACGCTTCGGCCAATTGAGATTATCGCAAGTGCTATTAGCAACGTTGGCGCGGTCCTCGGTCAGTCGCGCCCGGTACAAATAAGAAAAGCGGTTTGTATGGAACAGCCACCGTAAGCGGCTGTGCAAACATGAGAAAGCCTGTGGACAATCAGGTCAAGTGAGCAATTTTGCACAGATTCTTCATTCGAATTTGAGGAAACAGAATGGTTCGAAACACCAAAGCCAAGCGGCCAAGTGTTTTCGCTTCAACTTTAAAAATATTTTCTGATCGAGCGTCCTCGAACCGCACCGAACACGCGTCGGGCGAAGGGAGCGTACATGCGTTTTCAATATGCGGCGCTCAGATCCAAGCCGCTCTTACTCCAGCCGCTAAATCCGTGCCCGGTATGCGGCGCCGAGACCACTCTTGCAGAGATTGAGTCCCACCCTGTGCACGCTAATTTTGAAATTCACGGCTACTTCTGTGACCGATGCGGGCCCACAAAATCCTTGGTTGTGCTTCGCTCACCACCCGCTTCAATCGATGATGTACGCCGAACCGGGGACGGGCCATGTCAATAAGTGACCACCACCATTCTGACTTTGAAGCGAGTCAGTTAGTGCTATTCGGCGCGGCGGCAATTGTCCTTTTTCTCTTCGCGTGGACCTTCGTCAGCTAGCGCTGCGCTGAGCAAGTTCTTGCTGAATGTCCGCTTTGGGTCAAAAGTGGACATGTGCAGCGCACAAGCCGATGTCCGCTAAGTGCCAAATAGCGGACATATCACGCGGCGCGTTCGACTCGTGTATCGATTTCACCGCGCAGCATTCCGAAATCGATTGGCTTCGTAAAAAGTGCCTCGGCGCCGCCCTCCAATGCTTTGCGCTTAGTGTCCGCATCGCCATAGGCGGTGATCATGATAACCGGGACGTCAGGTCGAGCCGCCTTAGCCTTGGGTAGCAGCTCTAGACCGGTCATTCCCGGCATGTTGATGTCGGACAGGATCAGAATGATTGATACGCCCGCCGCATCAGCAATGTGCTGAAGCGCTATGTCGCCGGATAGCGCAAATTTCATCGCGAAACGGCCGGCGCGGAGATCATGCCGAAATTGCTGGCGAAATAGCACCTCAACATCGGGCTCATCGTCGACCACGAGAATGAGGAGATTCACGCTTATGCCCCCGGCTTGCTTCTAACACACACTGGTACCTGAAATGGAAAAACTTGTAAGTGACGCGCGTCACATCCGGCGAAACCGCGATGTTCGCTTTACCCCGAAAGCGGACATTCGGTAACGTTAAGCGGATGTCTGCTAAGTGTCAGTAGGCGACATCAAGCCAGCGGCTCACGACGATCCCGTAGTTTGGGAGAACCTCGATTGAAGTGGTCGCCCGGCGGCAGACCAACCGAACAAGTCACAATTACATGCTATTTCAAGGCAAAAATGTTTGAAATGCCTTCTCGCTTGGCGATCTCCTTGGCCGTATGAATATTTGCTAAGAAGGAAAGATCGCTAACAGTCTTTGACTGGTTGCGGGCAACCGCGATGGTAAGACCAAGAGAATTTCTCGTTTGCCCGCTTTCCTCGCCATACTTGACCAATACGAACGTCTGCCCAGTGGGAATCTCGGTTGGTGAGGAGATGAACTTTACTTTCGACATTCGCCTGCCCCTGACTGGCTGATTCTTGCCAGGCATATCTCTTGATTAGAGAACGGGCCGGACAAAAGACGACCGCGTTCGTCAATCGCGTACCAACCCTCCTTAACCCCTCTCAAGTCGGATTGAAGTTCATTGATGTAATAGGGATTTGTCATTGGTCGTTACTGCCCCAATCACCCGAGGAAACTCTCGACATCGGGATGAGCGGAGCCAGCACACCGAGCGCTCTTCGTTTTCTAACACATGATGTGGTCAAGAAGACGCCGCTGTGCTGGGCGCTGTAACATCGACATATGCATGGCCAATCGAAATTGTAATGTGCCTAAAATGTTTATTCCGGTTTTCATGTCAGTAAAGCTGACACTTTCACGCGACACTTGAAGAGTCCGGCGCTTATGGTCTGCTATGGTAAAAAGCAGACATTGCACCTTCCGAGTCCATCCGTCAGAAATTAGTCAAGGTTGCCCATCGGTTGTGCAATCTTGTCCACTGTTGCCGTAGGGGCATAGGAGCGATGGCGAGCGAACCCTATTGTCAATCTATGCTTGACCGACCTTCCGACGAGGACGTTAGCCGTCAAATCCTCGGCGTTTTCATGCGTCATCGGGTTCCTGCGACGGGAACGCTGCAACGCAATTATTTTTTTGAAGTGCGCGACGGTGATTTCCAACGCGGGATCAATAAGGCGGTCGCCAACAATTGGATCGCCATCGATTTGCGAAACCGGTACCGCTATCAACTCACGACAACGGGATACGCTGCTGGGCAAGTCATCGATCCAGTCGTCGGAGCGTAGAACGGGGGCGATGTCCGCTTTGGATCAAAAGCAGACATGTGCAGCGCAAAAGGTCATGTCCGCTTTACCCTCGAAAGCAGATATGTGCAGTGCACTTGCCCATGTCCGCTAAGTGCCAATAGCGGACATCTAGCGATGGTAGTGACTGTTGCTGCTGGGCCGTTTGAGGATGCCCGCTACGGATCGCCATGTATGCCGGCTAGCATCAGCCGATAATAGGCGACCAGCAAAATGACGAACCAAACGAGCTCCCACGCGGCCAACAGATAAAAAGAAGAGCCGGCGGTCAGGAATATGATTGTCATTAAGAATTTGATCGCGATGCTGGCCCAGTTGGGCCAGCGATAGAACGATGGATTGCGCACGCCCGGTATGTAGGCCAACTGCAGGCCGAAAAGCGTTGCTCCCCAAATCCGCGGCCACGTTTGCGGGTACGGATCGATCTGGAACACCAGCTGGGCGAAGCCCACCGGGTCGAAGATGCACCATAACCCTGCGAGCAGACCGGCGATGATGCTGATTGCAAACAGCACCTGATAGATGCGAAGCCGGGTCGCGGTCTGCGCCCTGGTATAGGATAAAGTTTGCGCTTCGTTCATGCGACACCTCTGCACTCACAAGGTGAGTAAATAGGCAAGGAGATCGGCCTTGTCCGCCGCCGTCAGATCGGTCCCGTAGACGTGGCCAAAATTGGCGTTGCCGGGCAGCGTCGTGTCGAAACAGAACGCTCCTTTCTCCGGATGGGCAGGGTCGCACGGCGGCGCCACAAAACCACCGCGGCTGGAATCGAGCACCTCGCCGCCGCGTACAAAAGCCTTCGGCCGGCCTTGCGGCGCTTCTAGCAAATCCGCGAGCGTTGGAACGGAGCCATTGTGAAGATACGGCGCCAGCAGCCATAACCCATCCAGGGTTCTGGCGACGTAGCCCTCTACTTTCTGGAAGTGGCTGAAATTCCAATCATAGCCCGTTCGATAATGGTTGTAGGCGTCGCGTGCCGCGGGCGTCCACATATCGATGCGACGCCGGTCGGTCTGAACTTCCTCGACCGGTATGACCGTGAGCGTGCGCGCACCCGTCACGGCGTGACACTGCGCGCACAGTTTCACATAGAGCAAATGACCTCGGTTGACGGCAGCCGGATCCGGCCGGTATGGCGACGCCGGCGGTTTCGTGCGGTGCAGAAAAGTAGCGACGCGGCGCAACGAGGCTTGGGTCTGTTTGTCATATTCTTGCGCCGTCATTCCGTCTCCCAGCGCCGAGCTTAGAACCACTTCACGGACCGAAGTGTTGAGCCCGTCCCAATGCAACGGTGCATCGGCTCTGACTTCGTCTCGCGCGCCGAGATTCCACACCGCCAGCATGTCCGAATTGCCGATCGTGCCATCGTCGGCCAGGCGCAGCATGCCGAACTTGACCGGATTGAACGGATCGATGCGACCTGGTCCCCACGGCGGCCGCTCGTGCTGGCCAGTCCATTTGAATTGCTCGGCTTGCCGCAGAAGGCTTTTCTTCAGGAATGGAATAATCGCGTAGCGGTAGATCAACCGGTCGAGCCAGGACAGATGCACTTCCTGTTCCATGGCGGGCAACAAGCCATCGCCTGAAAACCGTGAGTCGCGCGCGCACGCCGTGAGGAAATTCTGATAGCCCAGCACGTCGACGGTGTTGCCCGGACCGGCAGCCGCGAATTCGAGCTGCGCGCCGGGCGCGCGACGAAAGGTCGTGACATGGCAAAAGGCGCAATTAATTGCCATGCGCTCGACACCAACGCGGGCGCGCGAAAATCCAAGCGGGGCGTCGGATTGCGTGCGGCCGGGTTCCCAACGGAAGCCCAGCGACGCGTAGCCGCCCGGACCCGGCAAGTACTCCGGAAATACTTTCGGCAACACAATCCATATCGCATAGGGCACGCCTGTCGCGCCATCGTTGCCGATCGATCCATATTTGAAGTTTTGCTCATCGTCCGGGTAGATGGAGATGTCACGCGCCAGGAATTTTTCATACGCAACAAAGCCAAGGCCGGCACATAGGATGACAACAGCTATGGCGCCGGGTCGCCATCGACGCAGTCTATCGGCCGTTTGCCTCATTGCGCGATCCCGATGGTCTGTGAAGATTTCCAGGCGAGCAGCAAAAGGACCGCCTGCGGAAGACCGAACGTCAGATCGAACAGACCGAAAATGATGTAGTGGCCACCTACGATCGTGAAAAGCGCGACGCCGCTGAAGCGGCAAGTGACAGAAACGACCGCGGAATAGTGGTGAACCAGCGGGTCAATGGCGGCGGGAACATAAAAGATGGAAAGCAGGATCAGGAGAAAAGCCGCGAACCGGGGCCAGATCAGGGGATGGGCCATTTCGAGATGGAGGAAGTCGAGAACGGCTTCGGTCCATATAATCGTGGTAAGCGCGCAAACGATATTTGCCGCGATGCCAAGCCACATCAGAGCTTTAAACCACTGCACGGCGGCAGCGGCGCCGGGCGGTGCCGCGCGTGTCCGGGAAATTTCGGGGCCTGCGGTCATTGCGCTCCTTAGAACGTCAACAAGTACGCCAGCAAATCCGATTTTTGGCCGGCGGTCAGGTTGACACCGTATAGGTGGCCGCCATTGCCGTTGCCGGGTTTACTCGTGTCGTAGCAAAACGGGTCCGCCGGCGCCGAGGGCGGCACGCATGGCGGCGCGACGAAGCCGCCGCGATCCGGATCGAGCGTGTCCGAGCCGCGCACGAAAGCCACCGGCCGTTGCTCGAGCGGATTGAGCAGGTCGGCCAGCGTCGGCACCGAGCCATTGTGCAGATAAGGCGCGCGCAGCCACAGGCCATCGAGCGGCAAATTGGCGTAGCCGTTGGTCTTGACGAAATATTTGAACTGATGGGACGTGCCGACAAAGAAATTCGCCAACTGGTATTCGCGGAATTTCTCCGTATAGGATCCGAGCCGGTGCGGATCGGCGCCGAGTTTGCTGTTCGGCTCGATTTGGCCGATTGCTTCGCCGGTGAACGTATAGCCTTGCGAATCCTGAAAGCCATGGCAGGCGCGGCACTGGCTCATGAAAATGTCGCGGCCGCGCGCCACCGCCCTCGGATCGGGATGATAAGGGCTTGGCGGTGCCCGCAACGTCTTGAGCCAATCGGCCACGCGATTGATGCCATCGAAGTCGACCGAATCAGGCGTGACGCCGGCCCCGATAGCCGCCGAGAGATTACGTTCGGCCAGCGAGGTGTTATTGCCGTCCCAATGCAGATGCATGTTTTCACGCGGACCCTGGTTAAAGATCGGCGGGAAGTCGGCGATGCCGATCAGCTCATCCTTTTGCAGTGACGCGAGTGGCATATCGGCCTGGATCAGCTTGTACGGATTGAAGGTGTCGACGCGGCCCGGTCCCCATGGCGGCTGCTGACGCAGCAGCGGGAAGAGCCGAGTGCGCCGCTTCAGCAAACCGTCACGCAAGGTCGGGATGATGTACCAGCGATAGATAAATTCCTCGATGAGACCGAGCTCGGGTCCGGTCTTGTTGATTGCTGGTATCAGTTTCTCAGCCGACAGCCGTTCATCGGCGCCGGCATCGAGCAGAAAGCGGATGAACCGTTCAAGCTTTAGATTGTTGGACGGCATGCCGAGAATTATGCGCCTGCCGGTTGATTGCTGCCCGCCCGCATCAGTCATTGTGGCGTTGACGGTGCCGGTGTGGCATGTGGCGCAATTGAACCAGACTACATCGACGTTCCGGTAAGTGCGGCGTGAAATGCCAATCGGCAGGTCGCGTTGCCGACCATTGGCGTCGTTTTCGTAGAGAAAGCCGAACGTCGAATAATCCTGAAGGCTGCCGAAGTGTTCCGGAAACAGGGTCGGCAACGCGCGCCAGATGCGGTACGGGATTCCGCTATACGGCTCGGCGCCGATCGAACCGTATTTGAACTCATCGACAATGTCGGCGTAGTACGGCGTACGGTTCTGCACCAGCTGCCAGAGCAGAATCGCGCCGAGGACCGCGCCGACGATGCCGGTCAGCGAGATGATGGCCAGCAAGATGTAGACCGGGGTGAGGAGACGCCAGCGCCGATGCAGCGCATCCTCGACGGCTGTGACCGGCTGTTCGGTGATCATGGCGACACCTGCTGCGGTGTCGGCACTTGCAAAGTCGGATGCGTGTTGTAGATCGTCATCAACTGCTCGACCATCGCCGCGTGATTGGCAAAGCGCAGCGGCTCATAGCAGCCCATCGGATTTTTCGGCGCATTGAGCAGGCAGCGATTGCAATAGGTGCAGGGCGACGGCGGCAGATCATCGCCGGCGGCCCAGAATTTCGGCAGATTGGGGTTGGCGATCAGCGAGCGTGCGATCGATACGCCATCACAGGCCCCGGAATTGATCGCATCGCGGATTTTCGAGGCGGTCTGCCACCCGCCGGTGGAGATCACCGGGATCTTGACCGCGGCCTTGATGGCGCGGGCGTCATCCTCGCCGACGCCTTCCACCGGCCGGCCGCGCTTCATGCGGAACCAAGCCCAGTGAAAGATCGGCCGCAGGATCGGATAGCGGAACAGGAAATAATTGCGCAACGTGCTTGTCCCCGACGAGATCATCGCATCGTAAGTCGCGGCGATGGTCTCGAACGAAAAGCCGCCGGGCGGATTCAAGGGATGAGGAAATAGGCTGCCGGTCGAGACATGCAGCGCGTCGGCGCCGGCCGCCTCGCACCACTTCGCGATCTGCACGCTTTCGCTGAGCGTGTTGCCTTTTTTCTCCCATGGCACGACATTGTTGTGGTCGACCGCGCTGATCTTGACTTGCAGATGGAATTTGCTGCCGACCTCGGCGCGGATGGCTGAAATGACATCGAGCAGGAAACGGGCGCGATTGGTTAGCGAGCCGCCGTAATCGTCGGTCCGATCGTTGATGCCCGAGCTCAAGAACTGCGTGAACAGATAGCCGTTGGCTGCGTGAAGTTCGACGCCGTCGAGGCCAGCTTCGCGGGCGCGCCAAGCGCCTTTGGCGAAGGCATCAATGGTATAGTGGATTTCCGCAATGGTCATCGCGCGGCACAGGAAGCCGTGTAGCGATTCCTTTTTGCTGGTCGAGGATAGCGTCGGCCGAGCGTAATTGTGCACTCCGGGCACGTCCATCTGCCGGCCTGAATGCGACAGCTGCATTATGAATTTGCAGCCGAAGCTGTGCACCGCCTCGCCAAGCTTTTGCCAGTACGGAATGAAGTCGTCGCGGTGGATGGTTGCGTAGCCGGCGATAATGCGACCCTCCATTAACACCGGCACATAGGACGAGATGATGGCGCCGATGCCGCCCTTGGCGAATTTGCATTCCCAATTTATCCGCGTCTGGGTGAGGGAACCGTCTTCGTTGTCGAACCGGCCGGATACGCTGGACCGGAAGATTCGGTTCTTGACCTCAAGATTGTTGAATTTCAATGGCGTGAAAATCACGTCCTTAGCGGCGGCCGGGGTAACGCTCTCGGCGGCGGCTGAAGCAATTTCTTCGGTCATGCGACGACGGCCTCCTGTAAGCTCCGGCGCCAAACGGCTAGCAGCAATCCCGTGACGAAGGCGTGCGCTGGACAGGCGTTCCAGTGACCGCGCATGAACACCATCTCGGCGTCCGGCGCCCGCGGTCCGGCGGTTTCGAGCTTCAACATGAGAATGGTTCCGGCGCTCAAGGCGCCGGCGACGAGCGGCGTGTCGAACCGCGCTTCGACCATGCGCGGCACCTGCTTGGGTGGCGTCAGGGATTGCCAGAGCACCGCCTCGTCGCTAAGCGACCCTGCTGTCGGCAAAGCGCGTAATGCGCGCATGCGCGCCAAGGCCTTGACGACGCCATGCACGCCGATTGCGGTGCCGTGCATGGCCCAGCGGTCGTCCTTGGCCCGGGCGACCAACAGGTTGCGTGCGCGGCGCAATTGTCCGGTGAGCTGCCAGACAATCTGAATCGGCGAGAAACCGTCGCGGAATTGGTCGAGCAGCTTAGCGGCTTTCCAGGTCGCGCGATCGGCGTGGTAAAGCGGATCGAACAAATTGCCGACGATCTGCTGAGTCATGATGGAGGCGGCGTCACCGCTGCTGCCGCCGCAGACATAAGCGACAAGCGCAGCGATCTGTGCGTCGGTCCACAGTGTGGCACCGCCTGCGGGGTCCAGTGCCGCGGCGAGCTTTTGCTGATGATCGGCGCGGACCTGATCGGAGCGCAGCATCAGCGAGGGCAATAGCTGCCCCATGATCTCGAACCAACGGCGGATGCGGCCGACAATCAGACGATTGATCAGGGGTCCACGCGGGATGAAATTGCGATCGACGCTGAGCGCGTCGTTAAAAGCGCGGATTTCGGCCGGATCGGAGACCAGCACCACATCCACAATTCCTGGCACGCGGATGTGCCGCGCCATGATGTCAGCTCGCTGATTTGGGCCACGGGAAGAAGCTGTTGCGTACATTCTCCAGAATAGGGCCAAGCGACGGCGCGTGGCGTAACAGCACCTCGCGCATGCCGTTCTGCTCGACCCAATCAATTCCAATGGGCGTGTACACTTCGTCGGTATAGTCATCGGTCAGGAACCGATCGCTCTTGAGCCGGCGTCCGGCCATGAGGATGAAGATACGGAACGCCGTGTCAGAGATGGCAAAGCCCGGCGGGTTGGTCTCGGCCAGCGAGCCGGTGAGGAGATCGACGCGCTCGACGTCGCCGTAAATCTTTTCCAATTCCTTCTGCCAGGTCTCATTGTCGGTGAGCTCCTGGAAAGTTTTCGGTACGCTCATCCGCAGCATGCGGCGGAAGGCGCAATAACGCGGCACGCCGCGCTCGCGGTCGCGCATAATGTCGGTCGCGGCCAGATCAGTCATGATGCCCTGGTTGATATTTTCAGGAAGCCGGCGCAAATGCGTGGGATAATTGTGCAGCACCGGCGCGCCCGGGTAGCTCGTGCCGATCGAATAGAGCACGTCGTCGAACGGCACCTTCCGGTGCACCTTGGTAGTTCCGCCGCCAAACAGATCGGCCATGGTGCAAGCGAGGATTTCCTTATCATCACTGTGCTGGCGGAACGAAAAATCGTCCGGAATTAGCGAGTGCAGGCGATAGACCGCCGTGAACTCCTCGGTGATCGAATACGGCGCGGCATGTTGTTCGGTTGGAGAGGCCGGAATGCCGGAAAGGAGTTCGTTACGCGCCGGCCGGCCAAACGCCTTGAAATAAGCCTCGCCAAGCGCGCCCCACCAGCTGCCGCGCATGGCGTATTGCAACGTCGGCGACTGCAGCAGTGCCGGCGTCCACTCGGTGGCGTGGATCTTCACGATCAGTGCGGCATTGATCAGTCGGGCTTTTTGGAACAGCCATTCGCCGTCTTTATCGGGATATTCGATATGCAGGCGATCTACGATCGAATTGTGCTCGCGCGAAAACAGCGTGTGCATAGTCGAAAGTCCGATCCACCAATTGCCATTGACGGCGGCGAGTTCTCGAAGCGGGTCGTCGTCGGCGGCTTCCGGGTCGAGCGGCAGATGTCCGGTTTCGTCCAGATACAATTTGCCGTCGGGCAAAAGCACTTTGGCCGGCGAGCTACGCACGCAGTGTTGCATCTGCAGGTCGGAGCCGTACATTTGCGAGCCGTCCCACCAATGGGTGACAAGGTTGCGATAGGTTGCCGGCCGACCCTCGTCCCGCGGCCCGCGCTGGTGATCCGGACGGGTGTGCAGAATCGTCATTTCCGGCTTGGGCCAATCGTCTCCCTCGGGAACGGGAAAACGCAGTGGCGGGCTTTGCCTGTCACTGCCGCCGTGGCTCAGCCAATCGTGGACCATGAATTGCAGCCACGCCGCCAGGAATAGATTGACGGTGGTTGCCGGGACGAAGTTGCTGCGCGCCAGCAAGTCGCGGCTGACCACGCGCGGATTGGGCTCGTAAAGGCCCGGCGGCTGTTCCCCGAACGTTTGCGCGAGCGGCGCATTGCGTCCGAACCGCGCATTTGCCATGCCCATCCAGGTCTTCGATAAATCATTGAACGTGCCGTCCGCGGTCCGGCAATGGCGAACGTCGAAACCTATCGGGACCGGCGGATCGAGCGGCGCGGTTTCTGTGTCGAACAGATTGAGCCGCCGCAAATCAACGCGCAGCGCTAACAGGTTGATTACAGCAATCGGAAACGGCAGCCGGTACCAGACGCGCCGGCGGTTGATGACGCGATAAACGGCGGCAACGACTGCTTCAAAAAAACTGGCAACCATAAGCCCCCCTCGTGCCAACGCCGTTGAGCACGAACAGTTCAGAGCCCATGCAACGGCTCCAGCAAAGATTGCTTCCGTCTTATCGAGCGGTTCGAAGTTCTCAGCCCAAACGGAAAATCGACGGCCTTGTCACGGCGCCCAGCCAGTCTACCAAACTGTGTCGGCGCAACTAGCGGTAGCAACCTACCGGCGCGGTGCGAGCTTACGAAGTTCTTTTTTTCGGAAGGAGAATCCGCGCAATTTTAACAATCCTCTAGCGGGCCGCCGGTCGTCACGAGACCGGCAAAAAACGGTTGGCCGCCTCCGCCCGTGGTGCGCGGCGCCAAATGCATGCGGGCTTGCGCCGCAATGATCCGAAGGGCTTTGCCGGGTCCGCGGCAGCGCCATGCAAGCGGCGCGGCGTTTTCGAGCCGCTCCGCAAAAGCGAAAAGCACGACGGCCAGCATCGTCAAAAGGTGTGCCTGTCCGGCGAACAGCGGCAGCAGCATTAACGCCCAGCATGCGCCGACGCAGGCGGCGCCGTGAGAGAGCCCGAAGTCAAACGCGGCGCGATCCGCCGGCACGCCGAACGCGGCCAGTTGTGGCCTGCGATGACACCGGTTCAGGCACCACTGCTTGGCTGGCGAAACCTGCCACAGTGCTGCCGCCGCCGCCGAAAGCGCGAGGCACATGAGCGTATCGGATGAAGCCAGTTGCGCCGCAAGCGCCATGACCTGCAAGCCTACGCCCGCGATCATCCACACGGCCCCATATCCGACAACAAACAGAGACATCGCGCGCGCCCGCCGGTGCGCGAAGCTGCGCTCGCGCACATGCCGCAGCGGCGCGGCGATCAGCGGCGGCGTCATGGCGGCGAGCATCAGCAGCCAGCCCCATGCGAGTTGCATCGGGGAATTGAACACCAATGCCAGGCTGAACGAATCCGGCAGCGGCGTCCGCAGGCCGGCGGAGCAGAGAGCGGGGATCGTCAGGTCACTCCAGGAGAGCGGCAAAAGCCAGGCGGCCAGGTTGGTCACGACGAGCCATCCGCTGAACCGGCGCGTGGCGCTCCACATCAGGCGACCCCGCTCAATTGCTCTGCCGGAACACGCTGATGCGGCCGATGCTGATCTGGGCCTCATCAGCCACCGGGTTACGCGGCACCAGCAGCACGTGGATTTGCCCCGCCTCGATGGCGCGGGAAAGATGCAGCCTGTCGATGATGCCGGAGATATCAAGGACGTAGGTCAGCCCATCGCCGGCATGCTTGTCGTCGGCCGCCGAGGCCTTGCGCACGCCGAACAGCGCAACGCTGCCCGCCAAATGGTCGGGATGGTTGGCGGGATTTTCGCCTTCGGGCACGTTGATATAGACGTTGAAGGCGGTCGCGTCGCTGATGCCGCGCACATTCTCGAGGTTCAGGAAAACCCGGTCAGGGACCGCTGACGTTCTGGCTGCCTCGTTCAGGTTGGTTGACAACCTGTTCCGGGCCGCGGGGTCGAGCGCGATGGAGGTCCTGGCCTCCGCGCCGGACAAACGGATGCTCTCGGTGTTTGCGCCGAGGAGTTCGACGGTCTTGGCCATGGCGGTCCTCCGGGCAATTGCGGTCGCCTCGGTGACGCCGATGCCGAGGCGTTCGAGCCGCGCCACGAGCGGGGACGGCGGCGCCGACAGATCGTCGTAATTGTATCCGAGCGTCGCCAGATTGCTCATCTGGCCGGGTGTATAGGTCAAACTTTGCCCTCCCGGCATCGGCAATATGAAGGCGTGCCCGCCGGTCGATGCGGGCCCATTGATCCAGTTCGCCTTGGACGGGTCCACGTGGGTGGCCGGATTCTGCCGCCATACCTCCCACAGCCGGTCAATATTCGCATGATGCAGCCAGAAGATCGGATCGAGCCCGGCCGTGTCCGGATCGGACATCAGTCCGGGCTCCTGCGGTGACAGTCCGCCGCCTACCAGGCCATGCACCCAGTCATGCGGTTGCGTCTCGATTGCGCCGTGGACCCTGCCTCCATGCGCGAATCCGGTGGCGACGCCGCCGAAGCCCGGGCTGCCGCCGCTCGACACTCCCTCGAAGTCCGGCTCTCCGAGCGCGTTCATGTTGACTTCGCTCAGCGGCACGAAAACGTTGCCGTCGCCGTTCGGACCGTAGCGCTGTTCGACAAAAAGCGGATTGTCGCCGGTGCCGTCCGGCCAGTTGGCGGATGCAAAGGCAGGGGGAAGCGCGTCCTGCTTGAAGTAATTCCAGTACGGCAGCGCCCAGTCATTGGGTCCGCCCAGAGCGACCACCGCATCGCGAATGACGGCCTCGAATGCGATCAGATAGCCGCGGTGCCAGGGCAGAAAATACCAGCTGCCGTGCTGACACTGATTCCAGTAGGTATTCCTGTCGGCTTGGCTGGGCGGCGTATCGATAGAGCTGAGATAGCCGTACTGCTGCCACAACGGCGGGAAGATTCCGTGGATCGCGGCGTAGAACCGCCAGCTGGTCCTGTCGTCGAGCGCGCGGCGCTTCATCGCCTTGACGCCGCGTGCATACCAAAGGATCGGATCCGCCCAGTCCGAGCCCAGCTCCCAGATGTTTCGGCGTGTACTTGCCATATGGCGTTGCCTCCGTTCGAGGAATAGCACCCTATCTTTGCAGCAAAGATTTATTGGAACGAGATAATCTAACTCTCCGCGTTGTGATCGGAGGTAACGCGATGCGGCGATGATGCCGCATATTTTATTTTTATTGTCCGCGTGTTGCGCGAACTGCGATCATGTCCGCTATCGGCACAGTTATGTCCGCAAGTGTGAGCCATTTAATATATGGCCCGCGCAGCTTTCCGATATCAACAGCAACGATATCGAAAGAGGAGAATATCTCATGTGCTGCATGTGTCAGATCGTGCCCGAACGCGTGTTGAAGCGCCTCGCAGCCGACCGCAAATTTTCAGCAGAGCAAAGAAAGAATTTCGCCGACACAATCAAGATCGACACGCAATTGCGACGGCTGCGGACCCAGGCGGCGAGGTTAACCCGCGTTGCAGGGCTGATGGCCGAAGCACCCACGGTCGCGCCCGCGCCGGCCATCACCGTGTACGACTGTAATCATGGTCAGACCTTGCCCGGGGCCCAAATCCTCAATCCGGCGACGTCAACGGATCCAACCGCAAGGCACGTTTTTTCGGAAACGAAATCGGTTGAAGCATTCTATGCTCAGGTGTTCGGACGAAATTCGATCGATAACGCAGGAATGACGATGATTTCGTCAATCCACTATGGCGTGCGCTACAACAACGCCTTCTGGAACGGCTCGCAGATGACGTATGGCGATGGAGATGGCTCGATCTTCCTCGATTTCTCAAATGCCAACGACGTCATCGGCCACGAGCTGACCCATGGCGTGACCCAGTACAGTCTTCAGCTCAACTACACGAACGACGCCGGCGGCCTGAATGAGAGCCTGTCGGACTGTTTCGGCTCGATGTTCCGTCAATGGGAAGCAAATCAGACCGTCAAGCAAGCCGACTGGCTCATCGGTAAAGACATCATGGGGCCTTCCGCAATTGAGAGCGGCTATAGCTGCCTGCGCGACATGGCCGATCCCGACGCGAAACATTGCCTTGCGCCACAGCCGACCAAATACTCTCAGGTAAGGCCCGGCATGGATCCACACTTGAGCAGCGGACCTCCCAACTTGGCATTTTGCACGATCGCAAAAGCCGTAGGCGGCAACAGTTGGGACGAGGTTGGTCAGATATGGTATAGGTCAATGACGGGCTTCGGCCCTGCACCCAACCTAAAAATGTCGGCGTTTGCAGATCGTACCCGTGCTGTCGCGGCTGAGCTCTATCCCAACAACACTGCTCTTGCTCGTGCAGTCGACGCCGGATGGAAAAAGGTCGGGTTGTAGCTCGCCGCCCATAGAGCCTGAAGCTTAAAAAGGAAACGCAATGGGCACGGTAAAGATCGAGAAGATCGGAGGATTGGCCGGTTTCGGATTGCCCGGTTCGAGAATAAAGAGCAGCGGGGAGACTGCGATTTCAGCGCTATCCCCCGCCGACCAAGCCTGGGTCGAGGCCTTGTTTCAGAAACCGCCCCGTTCGCAGGAAGTGGGAAACGAGCGCGACACGCACTGTTATCGGATCACACGCACAAAGAATGGGCGCGACCAAACCATTGAAGTTCCTGAAGCAGTGGTGCCACACGCCCTTAAGGCGTGCGTAACTGACAAATTGCTTTGAGCCGTGACCGCGAATTAGGTCGGCCAAGCGGCAAATCTGGCGGGCTTTCATCGCAAACCCAGATCACGAATTGCGCGAGTCCGCTTTGGGTCATTAGCGGACATTTTGCGATGCGGAAGCGATGAGACTACGGTGGAGTAGTCCTCTCGGGACCACCAGCCACACTGAAGTGGTTCGGCCTCAGGTGACTAATGGAATTACCACCTTTGCTGCGCAACGCCGTCGACCGCGCGTTGAGCGGCATGCCGCTCGACCAGCTCACCGCGACCGCTGCCGTTCTGTCACAGCGCTACCGGGAGGAACGGCACGACGGCAAGGCACACGTCGCGAGCGATCAGGAGGTGCTCGCGTATCTCGCGGTGCGCTTGCCTGCGACCTATGCGGCGGTGCGCGCGAGCTTCGCCGCGGTCGCTGAAGCCCGCCCGGATTTCGCGCCGAAGACTGCGCTCGATATTGGCGCTGGTCCGGGCACCGCGCTCTGGGCCGCAGCTGACTGCTGGCCGGCTCTCGCCGACGCACTGCTGGTCGAAGCAAGTCCGGTTTTCCGTGCGTTCGGAGAGCAACTGACGGCGGAGATGCAGCAACCACACGCGACCTGGCGCACGTCCGATGTTGCCCTGGACGAAATCAATGGCGAACCGCGCGATCTGGTCACCTTGGCTTATGTGCTGAACGAGCTGGCCCCGGAGGATCGGCCGCGGCTCGTTGAGGGGCTTTGGCGACTGACCACCGATACGCTCGTCATTGTCGAACCCGGAACGCCGGCCGGCTGGCAGCGCATCCTCGCCGCACGGCGCCAGCTGATCGAAGGCGGCGCCCACGTGATTGCGCCGTGCCCGCATGCAAACGTGTGCCCGCTGCGGCCGCCGGACTGGTGCCATTTCGCGCGCCGCGTCGCCCGCTCGCGCTTGCATCGGCAGGCCAAAAGCGCGGAAGTTCCCTGGGAAGATGAGAAGTTCAGCTACGTGGCGGTCTCGCGGGAGGCCGCAACGGTTGCCGGCGCGCGCGTTATTGCACGTCCACGCAAAGCCAGCGGCCGTGTCACGCTGAAGTTGTGCCGTCCCGATGGATCTGCCGGCGATCAGTTGTTTTCACGCCGCGACGGCGCACAGTTCAAGCGCGCCTCGCGGAGCGATTGGGGGTCTTCGTTGTGAGGCGAGGCCGCACAATCGCGGTGCCACGTCCCCTAGCACAGGATTGGTTTGAGTGTACGCATGGCCTCATCCGCTCATTTCCCGCGCAAGCGGGAATCCAGGGCCACTTGCTCGGAGTCTTCAATCTGCTGCCCTGGGTCCCCGCTTTCGCGGGGACGAACGGTTGATTTGTTGCGCCGCGGATCTGCTAACGCCGCCTATTCTTCGCCGCACGCCGAGCCGGCTTCGATACCTTCGCCTTTGACTTTGCCGGAGCGGACGCGCGCGGCGGAATAATCGGCAGCAAGACGAAATTTTCCTGGCTGCCGCCGAGATGCAAGGTCGTCTTGCCGCCGAAGATGTCCAGCGGCCGGTCGCGCGGGTCATCATGCAGGAAAGGCCCGTTGCCGGTGAACTCGTTCTTCATGTTCGAGAGCCGCCCGCCTGATCCGCCGGGATAGACATAGTCGCGGCCGCGTATGGTCAGCGCGATGCGATGGCCCTTCGGCACCACGATGCAGGTCGGAATGATCTCGATATCGAGCTCGTAGACCTGCCCGGATTTGAGCGGCTGCTTTTCGTCGTGCGTGTGATAGGGCCGGAACGGCCGCGTGAGATTCTTGTCCAGCTTGCGATGCGACGCGCGAAGCCAACCTTGCCCGATTGCCGTATGAGGATCGAGCGCGCCCTGGAAGACAACTTCTTTCATGTCGGGCGAGAATACCCGCAACACGAGGAAGAGGTCCGCATCGCTTGTCGATGATGACACGTGCAGCCTGGCGGCCACTGGTCCGGTGATCTCGGTTTCGGCTTTCGTTGGCTCGGTCAGGAACGTGACGCCGTCGCCCATCGCGTCGAACGTGACCTCTGCCGAGCCGTCGGGGGCCTTTGTCACCAGCTTCTGCGCGTCCGCTGCCAGATGGAATTTGGTCCATTGCGTGTCCGGGAGTGGCCAGTCTTTTTCGTGACGGATAACGAACTTCTCGCCCGGGTGCCGGATGTTGAGTTGCACGCGCGGCTGCTTGTCCCAGCCATTGCGCTCGCCTTTCAGGAAATAGCCGAAGAATTTTTTCTGCAGGCCGACTCCGTAATCAGTGTAGTAATGCGTCCAATGCTCGATGCCGTGCACCTCGAGCCATTTTTGTTTCGACGCCGACCGGTAAAAACCCTCGAAGTTGCCGCGCGGATGCAGCGGCTGGCCACCCCAGTTGGCTGCGGACAGCATGGGGACCGTCACCTTCGACCAGTCCGGCCGCATCGCTGCGTAGAAATCGTCGTCGAGGGGATGCGCAAAATAGGTCTTTCCCAGGTCGTAGCGGTTCGCGCCCATCTGCTCCGCGTTCAATGTTTCCGGTCCCGACACCCAGTCGCCGTTCATGCGGCTACGGTGACCTTTGGTGCCAAGGCCGTACTGCACCGTCTTGACCTGCATGTCATACCAATTCTGCGCGAAGGTATTGTAGATGCCGCCGTTGTGGCTGAGCTCACGATAGAAATCGGCGAAACCCTCCCAGACGCAGATGGCCGCGAGATGCTTCGGCTGCAGGCTCGCGACCTGCCACTGGTTGATGGCATAATAAGAAATTCCGCTCAGGCCGACCTTGCCGTTCGACCACGGCTGCTTCCCGGCCCACTCGATGCAGTCATGGAAGTCCTTTGTTTCGCGCGGCGACCAATGCTCGACATAACCGGGCGAGCGGCCGCAACCGCGTGAATCGACGCGCACGCAGACATAGCCATCCGGCACCCACTTCTCCGGATCGCAGACCTCCCAGCTCTGGTACTTGTTGGTGGAGCCAGCCATCACGTCGGGATGCTTGAGTGCCATGCGATCCCAGGCGGTCTTGTAGCCGTCTTCGAAGTGCAGCCATTTGCCGTAAGGACCGTAGCTCAGAAGGACCGGGTAGCGGCCTTTCTTGAGCGGTCTGAACACGTCACACCGCAACACCACGCCGTCGTCCATGGTGATCGGCATGTCCCAATCGATCTGCATGCCATCACGGACTTCGCTCACTTCACGATAACTCATGCGTTCTCACTCCTGACGGCTGATACGGCGGCGCGTTATTTTTTCGGGATGACCGGCAGCAGCACATAAGGCTGCCGGCCGGGACCCGCGTGCAATGTGACGTCGCCGCCGAAGATCGCGGGCGGGCGGTCCCGCGGGTCGTCATGGGTAAAAGGCCCGACGCCGGTCCAAACCTTGCCGAGCGTCTCAACGCCGGCGCCCGGCTCGCCGGGATAAACATAGTCGTTGCCGCGAACGGACAGTGCGATCCGATAGCCTTTCAGCAGCACGATGCAGGTCGGCCAGACCTCGACGTCGACCTCGTAGATCTGGCCGGGCGTCAGCTTCTGCTCCTCGGCGTGCGTATGATAGGGGCGGTACGGAAGCGTCAGCTTGGGGTCGAGCTTGCGGTGGGAGCAGCGCAGCCACCCTTGGGCTATCGGCGTATGCGCATCGAGCGCCCCCTGAAATGTCACCTCTTTGAGATCCGGAGTGAAGGCGCGCACCACAAGAAACAGGTCGGCATCTTCGGTCGCCGACGACACCCACAATTTTGCGGCAATCGGGCCGGTGATCTCGACCTCCTGTTCGAGCGGCTCAGACAGGAATGTCACGCCTTCGCTCATGCCGGAATAGGTCACGCTGCCGGTCGACGGTTGCTGCTCCGCCGAGAGCGTCATGTCTGCCGGATGAACGTAGAATTTGCTCCACTGCGTGCGCGCGAGCGGCCACTCATTCTCGTGCCGCTCGACGAATTTCTCACCGGGGTGGCGGACCTGCAGCAGCACCTTCGGCTGCTTATCCCAGCCCGTGTCCTCGCCCTTGAGGAAATGGCCGAAGAACTTCTTTTGCAGGGCAACGCCGTAATTCGTGTAGAAATGCGTCCAGTGTTCGATGCCGTGCACTTCGAGCCATTTCTGGTCGGAAGCCGAGCGCACGAAGCCCTCAAAATTTCCACGCGGGTGCAGGCCCTGTCCGCCCCAGTTCGCCGAGGAGAGCAGCGGTGTCTTCACCTTGGTCCAGTCCGGCATGCGGGACTGCCAGTAGGGATCGGTATCGAGCTTGCGTGAGATACAGTCCTCGTAGAAATCGCGGCGGTTACGGCCGAGTTGCTGTTCCGACAGCGTCTCGGGCCCGGACACCCAGTCGCCGTTCATGCGGCTTTTGAAGCCCCTTGTGCCGCGGCCGTTCTGCACCGAGTAGACCTGCGCCTTCGACCAATCCTGCACGAAGCCGCGATTGAAGATTCCGCCATGGTGCGCCATGTCGCGATAAAAATCGGCCGCGCCTTCCCAGGTGCAGATCGCGGCCAGGTGCTTCGGCTGCAGCGCCGACGTCTGCCATTGGTTCTGCGCGTAATAGGAAATGCCGTTGAGGCCGACCTTGCCGTTGGACCACGGCTGCACGCCGGCCCACTCGACGCAGCAAGCGAGATCCTGTGCTTCGCGCAGCGACCAGATATCGATCACGCCCGGCGAGCGGCCGGCGCCGCGGCTGTCGACCCGAATGCAGACATAGCCATCGGGGACCCATTTTTCCGGATCGACGACCTCCCAGCACTGATACCTGTTCGTCGAGTCGGTGGGCACGTCCGGTTGATCGGCGCACATGCGGTCCCACTGGGACTTGTAGAGATCCTCGAAATGCAGCCACTTCCCGTAAGGACCGAGGGTCATGATCACGGGATACTGTCCGTCTGCCACGGGGCGATAGATGTCGCAGCGCAGGACGAGCCCGTCGTCCATTTTTATCGGCATGTCCCAGTCAATGCGCATGCCGTTACGGATGTCGCTGATTTCACGATAGTTCATAGATCCTCACGTACCTCTGATGCAGAGTCCTTGTTCGTCAAAAAGATGCATGCGGCGCTCGTCCAGCGAGAGCGTGAGCCGCTCGCCGATCTTGGTACCGGCCATGTCCAGGCCTTCGCTGACAGCAACGAAGGCGCGGTCGGTGCCTGCGTCGAAATAAAGGAGAGTGTCTTTTCCGAGCGGTTCGACGAGGCGCACGGGCAGGGTGGTACCGGTCTTGCCGCTTATATTGATGCCGACATGCTCGGGCCGGATGCCGAGCGTTCCCTTGCCGGCGCCTGCGGAGCTCAAACGCCCCGGAAGCGGAATGTCGAAGAGCGGCGAGCGGAAGCGTGCAACGCCGTTGTTGCGTACGACCTCACCGGCCACGAGATTCATCGAGGGCGAGCCAAAAAAATCGGCAATGAAGTAGTTCACCGGGTTTGAGTAAATTTCCATCGGCGAGCCGACCTGCACGATCTCGCCCGCGCGCATGACGACGATGCGATCGGCCAGCGTCATCGCCTCTTCCTGATCGTGCGTGACGAATATGAAGGTGCGCTTGAGTACCTGGTGCAGCCTGTCGCACTCGGCGCGCAATTCACGGCGAAGTTTCGCATCGAGACTCGACAACGGTTCATCGAGCAGGAACGTGGACGGATTTGTCACCAACGTTCGCGCCAATGCGACGCGCTGCGACTCGCCGCCCGAGCACTGTGCCGGCATCTTGTCCAGGAGATGGCCGATGCGGACCATGTCCGCGACCTCGCGCACACGCCTGACACGCTCCTGCGGTGCGACCTTCTTCATGCGCAGGCCGAACTCGATGTTCTGCGCGACATTCTTATGCGGAAACAACGCATGACTTTGAAAGACCATGCCGAGACTGCGGTCGCGCGGCTCGAGATCGTTTATGACGCGCCCGTCGATGCGGATTTCGCCCGAAGTCGGATCCTCGAAACCGGCAATCATGCGCAACGTGGTCGTCTTGCCACAGCCGGACGGTCCGACGAACACGACGAACTCGCCTTCCTCGATCGTGAAGTTCAGGTTCTTGACTGCCTCAACGGCGCCGAATGACTTGTTGAGGTTGATGAGTTCGATACGCGCCACGACTATCTCCGTACCATTCCGAAGCTGAACCCGCGGGCAAGGTGCTTGCGAATGATGAGGCCTACGATCATCAGCGGAATTGTAATGCCGACAGCGAGTGCCGCCTGCCGGCCATAGACGCGCCCTTCGGTCGAGCCCTGATATTTCGAGAGCTCGATCGGCAGCGTCGACACCTGGGTCTTCGTGATGATCAGCGCGAGCAGGTATTCGCTCCAGGTCAGGATGAGAATGAAGAGAAAAGTCGCCACCAGGCCGGAGCGGATCAGGGGAAGGACAATCTCAAAAACCGTGCGCCAGCGCGAGGCGCCGAGTATTTCCGCGGCCTGCTCCACTTCGCGCGGCACTTCGTCGATGAAGCTCTTTGTCATCCACACGGCGTAAGGCAGCGTGGTGAGGAAGTAGACCATGATGACGCCTATACGCGTGTCGAGCAGGCCGAGCGCCGAGTAGTAAAGGGACAGCGGAGCGACGACCACGATCGGCGGAATCATGCGCAGCATCAGAAGCTGGAACATGCGGGCTTCCGACAGGATGCGGTAGCGCGAGACGCCGTAGGCCAGAACCGAGCCGAAAGCGACCGCTAGGAAGGTCGAACTGAACGCGATCACCGTTGTGTTCCAGAGGGAAACCAACGGCGTCTGGGAGGAGATTGCATATTGCGTCTGGTCATATTGCTCGGCACCGAGCCAGACGTTCATGTAATTGGTCAGGGTCGGCGGATCCGGAAAATAGACCGGCGGCCACGCGAACCATTGAATATCCGGTTTGAACGAGGTCGAGACCATCCAATAGATCGGAAAAAAGGCGACGACCCCCCAGATGCTCAGGAGCGCATAACGGACGGTTGTGGAGATCAGGCGACGGCGGGATTTGGTGACCATCGTTCAGCCCTCCGCTTCCTTTGCCCGTAACTCGTACATCTGATCGAGCGAGCGTTTCTCGCGCCGCAGCAGTTGAATTGCGATCAGCACGATAACGACCATCAAAACCATGACGATGTAAGACATCGCCGCGCCCTTCGAGATCTGGAAGTACTGCCAGGTCGTCATGAAGATGTAGATCGGCAGTGTTTCCGTCGCCGATCCAGGCCCGCCCTGAAACAGGGCCCAGGTCTTGGGGAATTCCGCCATCGCCTCGAGGAAGCGCAGCACCAGCGCGAGAAAAATGACGGGCCGCAGCAGCGGCAGCTGCACCTCCCAGAAGATGCGCCATTTCGATGCACCGAGGATCTCGGCAGCCTCGATCGGTTCCTTCGGGATGGCCGAGAGTCCGGCAAGCAAAATGATGAACGAGAACGGCGTCCAGTTCCAGATTTCGAGCAGCGCGACGGCGGCGAGCGCGATGTCCGGATTGCTTAGCCATGCAGGTTTGAAATCGACGCCAATGATCTTCGAGATGAGGTCGTTGATCGGACCGCTTTGGTACAGCATCATTTCGGCCGTGTACGCGACGACGACCGGCACGGTGAGCATCGGCAAGATGAATATGATGTAGAAGAAGGCCTGACCGCGAAACGGCTTGTACATCAGGTAGGCGAGCAGGAAGCCGAATACGAAGCAGCCCAGCGTCGAACTGGTCGCGAAAGCGAGTGAACGCACGACGGCCCAGCCGAACCTCGGATCGGTGAGCACTTCCTGGAACAAGTCGAGGCCGACAAAATCGGCTTCCGACCACGAGCCGAGGTACACCGTCCACTGATGGAAGGAGAAGTAGAGCTGCAGCAGCAGGACCGGCATCAGCAGGAACGCAAAGAGCGCGATCAGCGGCAGCAGCAGCGTTAGCTTGAAATGGCGTACCGCGAGGCGCCGCGATCGACTGCGTGCCGTGCTCGGGAGCTGCGCTTTTCCGGCTGAGAGAACGTCGACGGCCATGCCCTGACTCTTTGCGGATAGGGGCCCGGACTGGCCGTATGGCTCGTCCGGGCCCGCGCGGCGTGTCAGATCAGGTCGGCACGGCCTTGGTCGGCATGACGGCCTTGTAGCTCGCGAGATCCTTCTTGAGCTTGGCGCGGCCGATACGCCCGATGATCGCGTTCCACTCGTTCTCGGTCTTCTTCAGCACGTCCTTTGCCGGCAACTGGCCGACATAGGCCTCGGAAAGATTTTTGCCGAGAGCATCCTGGAACTCGAGGAAGCCGGTCAGGTAGATCGGTGGCGAAACCACCTGGAAATTGGTCTCAACGGCTTTGATGCCCTCGGGTGTGTAGGCTTTAAGCACCGGCTCCGCCTTCATGTGCTCCTTGGCCCACGCGTCATTGAATGCATTGACCGGGTCCGAGACGATCGGAATGCTGTTTTTTCCCGAGCCGAGCCACAGCGCCATGTAAGCGGCTTGCGCCTTCCGCGGCGAGTACTTGTTGACCAGGATCGCCGCGAGCGGCGACGAGATCGACCGGTGGACCATCTTGCCCGTGAACTTCGAACCCGGCACGAGGCTGAAATAGAACTGCCCGACGGTTTTCGATTGCTTCGGGTTCGCGATGGTCTTGCACGTGCCGTCCCAGTACTGACAACTGACCACGTGCCCTTGCGCAATACGCGGAATCATCTGCGGCGTGCCCCAGTTCGCGGCTTCCGGATGGTTCACCTTCTTGTCCTGCAGATAGAGGTCCACGGCATATTGGCCGGCCGGGTTATCGATCGTCGGCTTCATGTCGTCGTCGAAGGGAAACCCGCCGGCGCTGTAGAAAATCATGTACCACCAGGTCACTCCGTTCGCGCGGTTGCGCAAATTGCCGGACCCGTAGAGGTCTTTTGACGGATCCATGAGGAATTCCTGCAGGCGCAGGTTGTCTTCCCAGGTCTCAGGCACTTTCAGCTCGGTGCCAAATTTGTCGGCGAACCGCTTCTTGTTGTCGGGATTGTCGATCAGGTCCTTGCGCGTATATTGAATATGCACGTTGCCGTCGGTCGGAACGCCGTAGGTCTGGCCGCCGTACGTCATGAATTTGGCGTAGTCGGATACGGCATCGAGGTGAAAGCCGGCCTTCTTGATGTATTCATCCAGCGGCTCGAGATACCCGGCCGATGCAAGGGACGGGATCATGTTCGAATCGATATGGATGAAATCGAACTGCGGCGAACGGGACAACGCCTCGGCCATTGCGCGCTGCGGGGCGTCGAAGATCGAGATGTCCTGCACCGCGCCGATGCCGATTCCTGTTTCCTTGGTGAACTCGGCAATGACAGGCTTCATCGGCACCAGATATGGCGACCAGATCATTCCATTGACGTCCGCCTTTCCGACTGCTTTCGCAGCCGCAATCGTTTGCTCCTCCATCGTGGCGGCATGGGCAAAGGGCGTCGTTCCCGGCACGAAGTTCGCCACGGTAAGTCCGACACTGCCTTGCAGGAACGTGCGTCGCGAAAAACCCGACCTGGACATGATTTCCTCCTCGCCTGTGTTGGCTTTATGCGTTTATTTGTGGGGTGATCCGGCAGAGGTTGGTCCGCCGTATGGGAAATTGAGCCGCGATTTCGCGCAGCTCAAAAGGTCGAGACTGGACAATGGAAGAGCTTTTGTTGCCTGCGGGGGGCAGGAAACACGCAAACTTTCAACCGGCCGTTCGCGAGAGGAAAAACCCAAAGGACCTCCCGTAACTCTGGCCTCCCGCACGCCCGGCCTTTGCCGCCAAAGCGCGTCAGGACGACCCGGTACAATCAGTGCGTTCAACTCCCCGGACAACCGCGTTATTGCCGCGGTCGATGTTTGGACGCATCGTATGTTGAGCAATCTCAATCCGCAACATGATTGAAGGTCGCGGATATTTCGCGAGACGAAAAGCAGCTGACACGCTGCAAGCGGCTCCGGCAGGCCGCGGCGTCAGGCAACGGTCTCGACGTCCCACTTCGGCGCTCGCTCTGGTGGGTCGGCGATGCGGATGTTGTTCTTCCGAAGTGCGGAAATGCTTCGTATCTCTTCATCGCTCAGCGAGAAATCGAAAACGTCGAGATTTTCGCAGATGTGGCGTTCCTCAAGCGCACGCGGGACAGCCGCGACCATCGGTTGCTGGACAAGCCAGCGCAGGCAGATTTGCGCGTGTGTCTTTCCACGTGTCTTGGCGATCCTGCCGATGACAGGGTCGTCGAGAAGTTTTCCGCGCGCGACGGGACAGTATGCGGTCAGGATCATGCCATGACGCTTGAGTGCCGCGATCATGCCGTCCTGCGGCAGATAGGCATGGTACTCGATCTGATTGGTCACCAGAGGCTCGGGACAGACGCGCACCGCCTCGTCGAGCATAGCGAGCGTGAAATTCGACACGCCGATGTGACGTGTCATGCCGCGGCGTTTCGCCTTGGCAAGCGCGCCCAGCGTTTCCGTAAACGGCACTTTGGGCTGCGGCCAATGGACCAGCAAGAGATCGACATAATCGAGACCAAGCGCCTTGAGGCTCGTTTCCGCCGAGCGAAGAAAATCTGCCTCGCGCGCGTCCAACTCTGTGACCTTGGTGGTGACGAACAGGTCTTTACGTGCGATGCCGCTCGCGCGGATGCCTTCACCCACGCGCTCTTCGGTGCCGTATTTGCGAGCTGTGTCGAGGTGCCTATAGCCGGCGGCGATTGCTGCGGCGACGAGCTCAGCGGGGCGGTGCGGCAGCTCCATGGTGCCGAAGCCGATCGCCGGCATCTTTGCGCCGTGCGCGGTGAGGATGGGGGCTTTTGCGGATTGCATCTTCAACTCCGCGATAAGGAAACGGAAGCAGACATTATTGCAGCGAGCAAGCCCCTGTAAACTTGCGCCACCGTTTGTGCGTCCTTGACTGGCGTATCCGGAACGTCGCACCCTCCGGTGTCGGCATTCGGGGCGACGATGAAAAAGATATTTGCAGTTTTGTTCGGACTCGCGGTTCTGATTTCGAACGCTAACGGTCAGGGGGACCAACCCAACGGCGCGATCATGCCGGCCTTTCCAAAAGGCAAAGAGACGGACGTCAAGTTTTATTCAGCGGACGGCAGCGCGGTCACCGGCCGTGATGCTTTCGAGCGGATGCCCAAGGCTGGTCTTGTCCTTTGGCTTGCCGGCAATCAGTTTTTCGCCATGGACGATGTCGTCCATGCATTTCAAAAGAATCATCCGGGCACGACGGTCGGGCTGATTACCCTTCCGCCGGGCCTGCTGTTGCAGGCGATCAAAACCGGAGGCTGGATTTATGGTGACATGGCCTATCGCGGGCTGCCGGACGTTTACGCGTCCGTGAATTTGGGTCACCTCAAGCAGCTCAAAGCTGCAGGCACCATGGAGAGCTACATGGTGTACATGCACAACGAGCTGCAGATCATGGTGGCCAAGAACAACCCAAAGAAAATCACCGGCATCAAGGACCTGGTTCGCGAGGATGTCCGCACATCGATGCCGAATCCTATCAACGAAGGAATAATGCAGTTCTATATCCGCAAAGTGTTGGAGCGCCACGGACTCTGGCAGGCGATTTCCGGCGGCAAGGAATGCGTATCCTGTCAGACGACGAAGAACAACTGGTTCACCGCCGTTCATCACCGCGAAACGCCCGATCGGATCAAGGCAGGTCAAACGGATGCCGGCGTTGTCTGGAAGACCGAGGTGCTGGAGGCTCGTCGTGCCGGTGCCGATATCGACGCGGTTGAACTCCCGGATGAAGATAGTTTGCGCAGCGAAGTGGCATATGTAATCGGCGCTCTGAACGCCTCTCCGCATCGCAAAGAAGCTGAAGCCTTCCTTGACTTTTTGCGGACGCCAGCTGGTCAGGACGCCTACGCCAAATTTGGTTTTGTAAAAGCGACGGGCGCAGACCTTAAGCTTAAGCCGATCAACTGAGCGACCTGATTCACCTCACAGCGTCCGCGTCACCTTGCTCAAATGCGGGGGCTTGTCGGGGTCGTAGCCGCGCCGGCGCGCGACCGCTTCGATGGCGCGGTAGGCCGGGATGAGCATGGCGACAGGATCGCAGGCCGGATGGCCGTCACCGATCCAGGGCAATGTTCCCGCGGCACCACCGGCGGCAAACACGGTCTCGCGCGCCTCGTTGAGATCGCGCACGAGCTCGTCGATGGCAACGGCGGCCGGATCGTTCTGCCGCAGCACAAGCACGGGCGTCGTCGGCGTCACCGATGCGCGCGGTCCGTGGCGCAGCTCAGCCGCGCTGTAGCCGAGCGCCGGGACACGCAAAATTTCCGATACCTTGAGCGCGATCTCGCGCACGCAGCCGAGGCCGTAGCCACGCCCGACGATAAAGGCAGCAGCGGCTCCCGCAGCACGCTCGGCCCAAGGAGACCAATCGCAAGCGAGCGCGCCCGACAATCGTTGCGGCAAATTCCGCAAGCCACCACTTAGATCGTCGTCTTGTGCGAGCGCCGCCACCAGTTGCGCGCCCGCGATCATCGACAGCACCACGGTCTTGGTCGCTGCGACGGATTGCTCGGTTCCTGCGCCGATCGGCAGCACCAGCTCGGACGCAGTGGCCGCGGGCGAATTTTCGTCATTGACGATTGCAAGCGTCAGCGCGCCGAACTTGCGCGCCATCTGCGTCGCGTCGATGACATCGGGGCTGCGTCCGGATTGTGACACCACGACGAACAAGGCATCGCGAAAATCGGGCGGCCGCCGGTAGGCCGTGACAACCGAGGGAGCGGCGGCGGAGGCGACCATGCCCAGCCGCACCTCGAAAAGATACCGCAGATAAACGCCGACATGCCCGGAGCTGCCGCGGCCGCAGAACACCATGATGCGCGGCTTTGCCCGCTCGATCCTTTCGGCGAGGTTCGTGAAAAGATCGGCGCGTGCCAGAAGCCGGCCGGCCGCGGCCGGAATTTCCGCTGTCTCGCGCGCCATCGCGCTTGCTGCCGATGGTTCAGCGGTTGCCACGTTTGAACTCGTCGATCGCGGCGCGCAGGTTGCCGCCGTGCCGTTTGAGCAACTCCGTGGCCCCGCCGCGGCTCAGCCCGAAGCCCAGCAGGATGGCTGTTTTCAGGTCGCCGTCAGCCTGCTCGAGATGGCGTGTCGCGTCACCTTCCGCGCAGCCCACAATTTGCCTGACGATGTCGACCGCGCGGCGGCGCAACTTGGCGTTCCGCGCCCTCATGTCCACCATCAAGCCGCGATAGACCCGGCCCATCTTCACCATCACGGCGGTAGAAAAGAGGTTGAGCACGATCTTCTGCGCAGTTCCGGCGTTCATCCGCGTTGACCCGGCGACTGCTTCGCTTCCGGTTTCAACCAGGATCGGGTGGCGCGCCGCCGCGAAAATCGGTGCATCCGCATTGTTTGCGACGGCGATCGTCACCGCGCCCGCGGCATGGGCCCCACGCAAGGCGGCGATCGTGAAGGGAGTCGTGCCGCTGGCCGCGATACCGATGACGACATCGTCGGCACCGATCTTTGCGTTGGTGATAGCCTCCGTGCCTGCGGCCTCGTTGTCCTCGGCCCCTTCGATGCTGCGAACGAGTGCGTCAAGACCACCGGCAATAACAAAGACGACCCGGTCAGCCGGCCAGTCATAGGTCGGCAACAGTTCGCTTCCATCCTGCACCCCGATACGCGCCGACGTGCCGGCACCGACATAGACGATGCGTCCGCCGCGCCTGAGCGCGGGCACCGCGTCCTCGACAGCTTTGGTGATTGGGCCAAGCGCGCCGCGAACGGCGCCGGCCGCCGCGAGCTGGCCTTCATACATGGCCGCAATCATCTCGGCCGCGGACCAGGAATCGAGGTCGGCGTAGCGGGGGTCGATTTGCTCGGTGCGCATCATGACCCCTTCATTATTTGTTATTGGCCGCGCGCCGGGCGAGATGCAAGGCGCCGTCCACCGCGTCGCCTTCGACGGGAACCAGCCGGCGCTGCACATCCGGCGCCAGCCATGGCTGCATCGACGATGCGAGACCGCCGAGCAAAGCAATACGGGACGCGCCGTGCTCGGAGAGCCGGCGCACCAGATCGTCGATCTGCTCGGCGGCGTCGCGCACGATTCGCCGCGCGACCGGGTCGCCGGCATCGGCATGACGCATCACCAGCGGCGCGAAGGTTGCATAGTCGGTTGCCGTCGCCTTATCCATCCAGGCGACGGCTTCGAACGGGTCGTCGCGGAAGCGTTGCATCACCTCGCGCGTGAGGCTGGTGCCGACGGCGCGCTCGTCATAGGCGCGCAGCGCCATGCGGATCGCGTGCAACCCGAGGTCGGCGCCGCTGCCTTCATCGGAAATGGGAAAACCGTAGCCGCCGATCCGGAACTCGTGTCCGCCACCGACGGCAAAGCCGACGCTTCCCGTTCCGACAATGACGATGCCGCCGTCGCGTCCGCCGTGCGCGCCGATACAGGCGATGGTGGCGTCGTGGATATAAGTAACCGAGCGAAACGGATGCGGGTGCCGCTCGAGCTGCTCGAGCAAGCCCTTGCGGCCGACGCCGGCGAGCCCGACCGCGGCGTGCATGGAGGCAAGCGCCCCAACGCCTAGGCCGGCATCCTCGGCTGCGGCGCAACAGGCTTTTTCAACTTCGGCAAAGGCGCGGTCCACGCCGACCCGCAGCGCCGCCGGGCCGGCAATGCCGCTGCCGAGCAGGGATCTTTCCGCGTCTTCGATCCGCGCCCGGCAGCCGGTGCCGCCGCCATCGACACCGACGAAGAGCAGCACCGATTTTGCGGCCACCGTCATTCCGCCACCCGCCGGATATCGGCGCCGCACTGCATGAGCTTGCGGTCGAGTGACTCGTAGCCGCGATCAAGATGATAGATGCGATGGACGGTCGTTTCGCCTTTGGCAACCAGCGCGGCTAGCACCAGGCACACCGAAGCGCGCAAATCGGTCGCCATGACCTCGGCGCCGTGCAGGCCGTCGACGCCGCGTACCAGCGCCGTCGAGCCTTGCAGCGAGATGTTGGCGCCAAGCCGCCCGAGTTCCGGCACATGCATGAACCGGCTCTCGTACACGGTCTCGCGGATGACCGACGCCCCCGACGCGATGGTCATCAGCGCCATGAACTGCGCCTGCAGATCGGTGGGAAATCCGGGGTAAGGCTCGGTCGTGATATCGATGGCCTGCAAAGGACCGGAACGCACCACCATCAAGCCGCGATCGGTCGGCCAGATCTGCGCTCCGGCGCTTTCGAGCGCCGCACCCACCGAGCCGAGATGCTCGAGGTGCGCCCCGAAGATCTCGAGATGGCCGCCGGTGATCGCGGCGGCGATCGCATAGGTCCCGGCCTCGATGCGGTCGGTGATGAGCTCGTGGTGCGCCTGACGGAACGCATCCACGCCCTGAATCAGCATGCGGTGAGTGCCGGCACCCTCGATGCGCGCACCCATCGCCGTGAGGCAGAGGGCGAGGTCGCACACCTCGGGATCGCGCGCCGCGTTGAGAATTTCCGTTTCGCCTTTCGCGAGGCTGGCCGCCATGATTGCTGTCTCGCTGGCGCCGACGGAAGGCGATGACAGCACGATGCGCCCGCCGCGCAGCCCGCCGCTACTGGCGCGCGCAAGGATGTAGCCGGATTCGATGTTGACCTCGGCGCCGAGCGCCTCAAGCGACTTCAGATGCAAATCGATCGGGCGCGCGCCGATCGCGCAGCCTCCCGGCATCGACACGCGCGCCGAGCCGAAACGGGCGAGCAGGGGCGCCAGCACAAGAATGCTGGCGCGCATGCGGCGTACCATGTCGTAGGGCGCCTCCGCGTTGCGGGCTGCGCTCGCGTCGAGCACGAGCATCCGGCCGGGACCACGCGTCGCAGTCACGCCGAACTCGCGCATCAGGGCGAGCATGGTGTCGACGTCGAGCACGTCCGGGACGTTCGTCAGCTCCAGCCGCTCGGAGCTCAGCAACGCGGCGGCAATCTGCGGCAGGACCGCGTTCTTCGCGCCGCGGACCTGCACCGAGCCTTCAATGCGTCTGCCGCCACGAATGACCAGCCGGTCCATGCTTGCTCCGGTCCTTTGACGCTGACACTGATGCGCTGCTCGCCAACGATGTTATACCAGACGCAACTGACGACGCCTCTCCGCATTGTCATGGCCGGGCCTGTCCCGGCCATCCACGTCTTCAAGGTTGCCACGTTGTTAAGACGTGGATGCCCGGCATAAAGCCCGGCATGACGATCAGGGCGTGGCGATGCCCTGTGTATTCGGCGTTCGTTAATCTAGATTGGATTTGTTGCACCCAGTTCAACGCGGGCAAATATGAGCCAGGACAAGCCAAACGCCGAACGGCGGGCCATCGTTGCGGACCGTGTTTTTGACGGCCGCGGCTGGCATCGCGGTGCTGCCGTGATGATCCAGGGCGGCCGCATCGCCGGCCTCGCGTCGCCTGACGAGGTTCCGTCCGGGTGGACACAATCGCGCGTTCCCGCGGGCGTTTTCGTGACGGCCGGCTTCATAGACCTGCAGGTGAACGGTGGCGGCGGCGTCTTGCTCAACGATCAGCCGACGGCCGACGGCATGCGCGCCATTGCCCGGGCGCACCGCCGCTACGGCACCACCGCTTGCCTGCCGACTTTGATCACCGATACGCGTGAACAGATGCGCAATGCGATTGCGGCGGCGCGTTCTGTGGCCGGCCGCGACGGCGTTCTAGGCCTGCATCTGGAAGGCCCGTTCATCAGCCCGCGGCGCCCGGGTGTGCACCGTCCCGACCGGATTGTGCAGCCGCGAGCGGGCGACCTGGAGCAATTGTGCGAGCTTGCCGGAGCCGGCCGCTCGCTGGTGACGCTGGCGCCCGAATGCGTTCCTGCAGGCTTTGTCATGACGCTGGCCTCTGCAGGCGTGCGGATTTCGATCGGGCACAGCGAGGCGTCCGCCGCCGTTGTCGTGCAGGCCGTCGCGGAAGGCGCAACCGGCGTCACGCATTTATTCAATGCGATGCCACCGTTCAGCGCACGCGCCCCGGGCATTGTCGGTACCGCGCTGTCGGAGCCGCGGTTGACGGCAGGTCTCATTGTCGATGGCATCCACGTCGACCCAGTGTCTGTGCGGGCTGCGTTCGCCGCAAAAGGCGCGGACCGGATTGCTCTGGTCACCGACGCCATGCCGACGGTCGGAACATCGCTTGACCGTTTCGACCTGGTTGGCCGCACAATCAAACTGGTGGATGGGCGACTGATCACGGAAGAGGGTACGCTTGCGGGCGCGCATCTGGACATGGCTTCGGCAGTGCGCAACGCGGTCAGGTTGGCCAAGGTGCCGCTGGAAGACGCGCTTCGCGCCGCGTCACTGACGCCAGCGCGGTTTCTCGGCGTCGAGAACGAGCGCGGCGCCATCGTTCCAGGCGCGCGCGCCGATCTCGCCGCGTTGACCGACAAGCTAACGGTCGCCGCTACCTGGATCGACGGCGAGATAGAGTCCTACGGCGTGCCGTAGCTAGTACCGCAGACACGCCTGGCGTTCGCTGGACCAGGCTTTCTCATCCTTCATCGCCAGGGCATCGAGATCCTGCGGTTTTGCCGAGGCGTCGTCGACCCATTCGCGCAACAAAGGGCCGCCGTTGATCACGTCGATAGCGGGCCGGCCTTGCTCGTATTCGTAGGCAAAATCGCGCCACAGCGGGTAGTCCGGATAAAGGCGGCGGATGGCCTTGAAGGCGAGCGCCTGGACGCGCCAGGGCCTGAACGCCCGGTGATCATATGCGGGACCTTCCGTGTGGATTTGCACGCCGTGGCATAGCTTGCCCATATGTTTGTTGAACGTCGGCTCGAACCAGCACTCGCGCAGATGGCAACCCGCGAGCCACCGTGGAGCAAGCGACTCCATTTCCTTTACGATCCTCCGCGCATCGATGTCCGGAGCGCCGAACATCTCGAGCGGCCGCGTCGTGCCGCGGCCTTCCGAAAGCATTGTGCCCTCGAGCATCACCGTGCCCGCATAGGCGCGCGCCATCCACAAGCTCGGTGCGTTGGGGCTGGGATTAATCCAGGTGCGTTCGTTGAGCGGCCAGCCGAAGCCGGGCGCGGCATCAGGCTGCCAGCCGTGCATCTCGATCGCGCGATAGTCGACGTCGAGCTTGAGCGTGCGGACAAACCACAGGCCGAGCTCGCCAAGCGTCAAGCCATGCCGCATCGGCAGCGGCCCGGCGCCGACGAAACTTTCCCAGCCGGCGCGCAAGGTCAGACCTTCGACAGGCCGGCCAACGGGGTTGGGCCGGTCCAGCACCCATACCGACTTGCGATGTTTCGCGGCCGCCTCGAGCACGTAGCGCAGGGTCGTGATGAACGTATAGATGCGGCAACCGAGATCCTGCAGGTCGACGAGGATCGTGTCGCATGCGTCCATCATTGCATCCGTCGGCCTGCGTACGTCGCCGTAAAGACTGAAGACGGGAATGCCGTGCACCGGATCCTTGAAATCCGGCGATTCAATCATGTTGTCCTGCTTGTCCCCGCGCAGCCCATGTTGCGGGCCGAAGGCGGCGCTGATCTTTATGTCGCCGCAGGCGGCGAGCGCATCGAGAGAATGCGTCAGGTTTTCTGTGACGGATGCGGGATGGGCAAGCAACGCAACGCGCCTGCCTGAAAGCGGCGCGCGCAGGGCACGTTCGGCGATCAACCGGTCAATGCCGAATTTCATGGCGTCACCGCCGGAGAGAATTCGCAGGCAAAATTATCCGCGTGATGAAAGTCCGGCTTCCCCGGCGGATGCGCGAGCGCCCAATAAGAGACCGCGCCGGTTGCGTCCTCGATTACGGCTGACAGGCCGAGACGCCACGAGCGGTCACGCGGCAAATCCCGGAAATGATCGAGGTTTAGCGAGGCCTGCAGTACGCAGCCGTCAGGGGTCGATCGTATTTCGATCGGAACCTCAGTGATCTCGTTCGCCATCCGCATGCCGTTCCGATAGCCGCTGAACTGATACGCTGCCCATTGTCCGGACGGGGAAAAGTTCAGCTCATAGTACGCGGCGTCGGGCACGGCACGGATAAACGCCTCGAAGCACGTATGCCGCCAAAGCCCGTCGCCGCGCGCGTTCGCTGCGGCGGAGGGCATGCGGATGCTGCTCAACTGGCCGGTCACGATATAGGACAACTCCAGGCTGCCGGCGCGCGGACGCGCGATTTCCACGTCAATGCCTTTCACCGCAACGGAGTGCGAATCGGGATGAAGCCTCAGCTGTTGGCGCATAATGGTCGCCTGCAACGATTTTATCGAGCCTTGATCTCAAGAACGATAACAGCTGGTGTGCGCGATTCGCATTTGCCGGATCTTATTGCTGCAAGATCTTCGACAAAAACATCTGTGCGCGCTCGCTGCGCGGTTTGCCGAAGAAGTCCGCGGTCGGCGCGTCCTCGACGATTTCGCCTTTGTCCATGAAGACGACGCGGTTGGCGACCTTGCGGGCAAAGCCCATTTCGTGGGTTACCACGATCATGGTCATGCCGTCTTTGGCGAGTGCCACCATCACGTCGAGCACCTCGTTGATCATTTCCGGATCGAGCGCCGAGGTCGGCTCGTCGAACAGCATGGCGATCGGGTCCATCGCCAGCGCCCGCGCGATGGCGACGCGCTGCTGCTGGCCGCCTGACAGTTGACCGGGGAATTTTTCTGCATGCGAGGTCAGCCCCACGCGCTCGAGCAGCTTCCGGCCTTTCTCGTCGGCGGTTTTCGAGTCGCGGCCGAGCACCTTGACCTGCGCCAGCGACAGGTTGCGCATGACGGAAAGGTGAGGGAACAGCTCGAAATGCTGGAACACCATGCCGATGCGGGCGCGCAGCTTCGGCAGATTGGTCTTGCGGTCGCCGACCGAGATTCCGTCGACGGTGATGGTGCCTTCCTCGAACGGCTCCAGCCCGTTGACGCACTTGATCAGGGTCGATTTGCCTGATCCCGACGGGCCGCACACCACCACGACCTCGCCCTTGGCGACCTCGGTGCTGCAGTTCTTGAGCACCTGCATGGTGCCGTACCATTTGCTGACCTTGCTGATGGTGATCATGAATCCTCAGCGGATGATGGCGATGCGGTGCTGCAGGTGGCGCACCCAATAGGATGCGGCGAGCGAGATGACGAAATAGACGGCGGCGGCGAACAGATACATCTCGACCAGGCGTCCGTCGCGCTGGGCGACTTTGGAGGCTGCGCCGAAGAAGTCGGTGACCGAGATGACGTAGACCAGCGAGGTGTCCTGAAACAGGATGATGGTCTGCGTCAGCAGCACCGGCACCATGTTGCGGAAGGCTTGCGGCAGGATGATCTCGCCCATCGCGGTCCAGTAGTTCATGCCGAGGGCCTGCGCCGCCTGCGCCTGGCCGCGCGGGATCGACTGGATTCCGGCACGCATGATCTCGCAGAAATAGGCCGCTTCGAACAGCGTGAAGGTCACCAGCGCCGAGAGGAACGCGCCGACCTGAATCGGCCGCGATGCGCCGGTGATCCATTGTCCAATGTACGGCACCAGGAAGTAGAACCAGAAGATCACGAGCACGAGCGGCATCGAGCGGATCAGGTTCACGTAGACGCCCGCGACATGGGAAAGGCCGGGAATGTTCGAAAGCCGCGCGAGCGCCAGCAGCGTGCCGATCACGATGCCGCCCGCGGTCGCCATGAAGGTGAGCATGATGGTGAAGCGCATGCCGTCGAGGAACAGATACGGCAGCGAGCGGATGATGACGTCCCAGTCGAAATTGGTAAACATCGTTTGGCCCTCAATGCGCCGCCGCCGGCGGGCCCATGCTGATGAAGCCGGGCACCGCGACGCGCCGCTCGAGCCAGCGCATGCCGGCGACGACGACGACGTTGACGACGATGTAAATCAGGGTCGCGCCCGTGAACGCCTCGAACACCTGGAAGGAAAACTCCGACATCGAACGCGCCGCGGCGGTGAGCTCGATCAGCCCGATCGTCAGTGCCACCGACGAGTTCTTGATGATGTTGAGAAATTCCGAGCTAAGCGGCGGCAGGATGATGCGGAACGCCATCGGCAGCAGCACGTAGCGGTAGGTCTGCGGCAGTGTGAGGCCCATCGCGAGACCCGCCATGCGCTGCCCGCTGCGCAGGCTGAGGATGCCGGCTTTCACCTGCTCGGCGACGCGCGCGGAGGTATAGAGGCCGAGGCAAATCACCGCATTGTAGAACGAGGCATTGGCCGACTGCTTGAGCCAATCGCCGATCGCCTGCGGCAGGACCTCGGGCAGCACGAAGTACCAGAGAAACATCTGCACCAGCAGAGGAATGTTGCGGAACAGCTCGACATAGGCATTGCCAAGCCGCACCAGCCACGGCACCGGC
>Ga0207428_10000620_pt1 | contig 41879 bp, 46 predicted proteins | sample RhiMethybrSRZTD1_FD_187600 | JGI IMG/M metagenome (GOLD analysis project Ga0207428, IMG submission 187600) | Populus rhizosphere microbial communities from Tennessee, USA - Rhizosphere MetaG P. TD hybrid SRZTD1 (SPAdes) (version 3) | ecosystem: Host-associated > Plants > Roots > Rhizosphere >...
CCATCCACGTCTTGCCAAGATGCATCACCCTAAGACGTGGATGCCCGCGACGAGCGCGGGCATGACGAATGAGAGGCGTTGCAGTGCGCCCTGGGTCCCCGCTTTCGCGGGGATCTCGCGCGGAATGCGAGCTTCCGCCCTCACCGCTTCTTTTTCGGCTGCGCGCGGTTGAGCATGTCCTGGATCGGATCATAGGTCGAAGCCTTGTGCGCGCCCGACTGCTCGGCGAGGCGCACGTAAGTTTCGGCGAGCTGCTCCCATTCCGCCTTGATGATGGGGCTCTCCTCCCGATCGGCCTTGGCCCGCACTTCCGCGGCCAGATTCAGATATTGCTCGGCCCGGCTCATTCGCCACCCGTTCACATGAATGCATTGTCAGTAAGCCAACATAGGCCGGTACCATCCGTTCCTATGAAACCGCGAAAGCTTACGGTAGTGTGATGCGGCACTGCGGAAATTCACGCCGCAGCCCCGATCGCGCAGGTCGCGCGAACCGGGGATTCCGCCTCGCAATCCGCGTCGCATCGATGCGGCAGTGCGGGAACGGCACCGCGGCACGTGCGTTAGTGCCCGTTGCGTTGGTGACCGGGCGGAACCTGTGGGGCCATGGCCAATTGCGGCCATGCGGCCCCGTTTCGATTTTTAGTGCCGGGAGCATGCGATGCCCCATTTCGGAATGCCGCGCCGCAACGTCATCAGCGGCGCGTCGAGCAGCAAGGCGCAGGTGAACTGGCGGCGCGGATTTTTCCGCGTCTGGCTGCTGGCCTCCGGCGCCTGGATCATGAGCTGGGTGCTCTGGCTGATGATCTACGGGATCAGCCGGGGCTTCCGCGACATGCACGAGGTGTTCGCGGTCCCCGTGCTGCTGTTCGGGCCGCCGGTCGCGCTGATGCTGTTCGGCCTGGTCGCCGGCTGGGCCTTCCGTGGCTTCAAGCCGGACGAGGAAGAAGAGAAGAAGAAGTAGGAGTGCCGTCGCGACAGGGCCTGCAGAAAGAAATCGGAAGCACAGACTCTCCCGCGTCATGGCCGGCACTCGGGTCCGGCCAAAGGCCGGCCCGAGCACATGCTTTATGCCGGCGATCCACGTCTGACGGAATTGCATCGCGGGAAGGCGTGGATGGCCGGGACATAGGCGTGCGACAGCACGCCGTCCTTCGGACGGCTATGCCCGGCCATGACGAAGAAGAGAGGGAAGCGCCGTTACCATACGCGTTTACCAGGCTTAACCGGGTGGCCGCCCGGCGATTGCAATGGCCGCCCGGCATCGCTATATAACCCCCGTTCGCGATTGCGCCTGCCCTTGTTATTTCGGCCTCACGGCCCTTTCCCAAGACACGCAAAATCCCGGATGAGACCCAGGCGAATGGTTCGTATGGGGAACAACGCGTTTGCGCGTTTTATTAAGGAGGCCTTGATGGCCACAGGTACCGTTAAATTCTTCAACTCCCAAAAAGGATTCGGCTTCATCGTGCAGGACAATGGCGGCCCGGATGTGTTCGTTCACATTTCGGCGGTCGAGCGTGCCGGCATGAGCAACCTCAATGAAGGCCAGAAGCTTTCGTTCGACGTGCAAAACGATTCACGCAGCGGCAAGGCCGCTGCCGCAAATCTGCAAGCGGTCTAAGCTTCCGTTTCGCACAGGAGATGACGCCAGCGCAGTCGCGCTGGCGTTTCTTTTAGGGTAGAGAGCGGCATGGCAACGAAGCCGGGCAGCAAGCCCAAAAACGAATTCGTGTTTTTCGACGTCGTCTACGAGGACGGCTCGCAGCGCTCGAACCGGCGCGTGCCGGCGGAGCTGCTCGGCGGCCTCGAGAAAGACGAGCCCGCGCGCGGCTTCATCATCGAGCAGGACCGCGAGATCGCCGGGAAATCGGGACGCGCCCCGCTGGCGATCAAAAGCATCCGCCGCGCCGGCGCGAAGGTGAAAGAGAAAACCAGGTAAGCGCGCGGCTTCTTTCCGTTCACCAAGCGCGAGTCCGTAGGGTGGGCTAAGCCGCGACCGCGGCGAGCCCACCGAAACAGTTGCAGTCCGCCGGTGGGCTCGCGCCGCTTCGCGCTGTCGCGCTCGCGTCGCCGCTTAGCCCACCCCTACGGACTACCGACTTAGAAAGTATCTCAGCCCCGACTGGCTTTTTTTTCTTTTTTCATCCGCCACAACTGAAAGCCGGCTTTGGCGATCGATGCCTCGATCACGCCGCGGTTGAGATTGTGGGGAGGCGGCGCCTCGGGCCGGATGACGCCGATCGCGTGCCAGGGCCGGAATTGCTTCGGCAGCTTGCCGCCGCCCTGGTCGTCCGAGAAGGCCTGCAGGCCGGGATTGGTGTCGGACTTGAAGATGAAGATGCGCATAGTTGAGGATCCGGTTGCGAATTTGGTTCAGAATTTGCGCCCGCGCGCGGGCGGCTTCGGCTTGCCGTTGGCGTCGAGCCGCGGCTTCTTGGGCGGAGCCTTGATCTCGCCGTCGAAAATCGCCTTCTTGCGGGCCGCCTTGCGCAGCCGCCGCACCGCGTCGCTCTTCTCGCGCGCCGCCTGCTCGGACGGCTTTTCGTAAAAGCGCCGCCGCTTCATCTCGCGAAACACGCCTTCGCGCTGCATTTTCTTTTTCAGGACACGGAGCGCCTGTTCGACGTTGTTGTCGCGCACAAAAACCTGCAATGGATGTTCCTTTGTCTAGAGAAACGGCACACAAAGATCATCCGGTACGGCCCAATGAACGTCCATTGCGGGCCGCACCCGAAGATGCACCGGAGAGATTACGCGAGCGCGTTTTTCAGCTGGTGTTCCTCGGCGGTGCGCTCGAATGCTTCCGCCGCGTTCTTGATCCGGTAGACGACCCTGTTGTCCCGCTCGATCGGCACCAGGCGAACGATCTTGTACTCGCCGCGCGCAGCATTGTACTGCGCCGCCCCTTCGAAATAGACAGACTGGCCGATAGAAAATTTATGCATTCATTGACTGCGGGGGTGACGGCGATTCGTGCCGCGTCCCGCCGGGGTCCTCTAGCATGTGCCATTCGCCTTGGATACATCGCATATTGCGGCTTTCATGCACTGTTTCGCGTTTGTCCGGCAGATCAGCGGCAATCGCGGAACGAGATCGGGTGGTTTGGTCCGGAGACCAACGTCTGCGGTCCGGGCTTTCGGAACTTCCAACGGCCTGGCGCGTTGAGTTTGCATGCCCCAGCATGAAACACAGGACCGCGCCGAGCGCCTTTTCAAGGCGCGCGAGCAGCAAAAAGCCGACGCCCCCCAGGCGATGGCAGAGTATCACGCAGCCATTCAGCGCATGCGCGACCGCACGCAAGAACTGCGGCGGCTACGCCTCGCGCGCGAGGCGCGGAAGCAGACACGCTCCGCTTAGGTGCACTGCAATCCAGATAAGCCCTAAGACGCGAAGAAGAATGGAGAAGGCAGCGACAGCCTCTCCGATGTCATGGCCGGGCATAGCCGTTCGAAGAACGGCGTGCTTTCGCACGCCTATGACCCGACCATCCATGAGGCTGCGCCGCAACTTCAACCGTAAGGGTGTACGCGTGGCTTTTCATCATGGATGCGCGGGTCAAGCCCGCGCATGACGCCTGTTATTGCTGGAGCGAATTGCCTCTTCGTTCACGACTCCCCGATCACCTTCTCGATGCGGCGGTCGGGCACGAGCCAGATCGCGGCAACCAGAACATAGAGCGCGATCGCGACCAGCGGGTTCACGAAGGCAAGCGCGATGCCGGCAACGTAAAGCAGCGGCGAGATCTTGCCCTTGAGATCCTTGCCCAGCGCCGCGGCCAGCACGGAATGCTTGCCCTGCTTGTGCACGATTGCGTTCTGCAACAGCACGTAAGCGATCGCCGGCATCAGCAGCGTGACACCGTAAACCGCGGTTGGCACCGGCGCCGGATAATTGTCGCCGAGCCAGGCGGTGGCGGCGGGGATCAGCGACAGCCAGAACAACAGGTGGCTGTTGGCCCACAGAATGAGGCCATCGACGCGCGTGACCGTGTGCAGCAAATGATGATGGTTGTTCCAGTAGATCGCAAGGTAGATGAAGCTCAGCACGTAGCTGAGAAAATGCGGGGCAACGCCGGCCAGCGTCGCCCAGTCGGCGCCATGCGGCAGCTTCAGCTCCAGCACCATGATGGTGATGATGATGGCGATGACGCCGTCGCTGAATGCCGCCAGACGTTCCTTGCCCATGAGTGGGCCCCGATTCCACTTATCCGCCCGCAAGCCTGCCACAGTGACCAGTCGTTCGACAGGGTTTCGAATGACGCCCTCTCAACTTGTCATGCGCGGGCTTGACCCGCGCATCCATGATGAGGGGCGATGCTGTTAAACCTTACGAACTCTGTTCACCGCGGCAAATCATCATGGATTGCCGGGTCAAGCCCGGCAATGACACTGTGGCACGGGTGAGCGAACGAGCGGACACGTCAAGCGCGCCGCGCCATGCTATGCTCTCCCCCCATTGTACAAGCGCGGGGGGACCGCATGCCTTTGCTCAACGACATCCGCAACACGCCGCTGCTGTGGCTGCTTGTCCTGGTGCCGGTCGTGCTGGTGGCGCAGGCGCTGAAGCCGGAGGCGCACACGCTGCTGTTCGTGCTGTCGGTGCTGGCGATCGTGCCGCTCGCCGCCCTGCTCAGCCGCGCGACGGAAGCGGTGGCATCGCGCACCGGCGACATGATCGGCGGGCTGCTCAACGCAACGCTCGGCAACCTGACCGAGCTGCTGATCGCGCTCGCGGCGCTGCGCGCCGGGCAATATGTGCTGGTGAAGGCCTCGATCGCGGGCGCGATCGTCACCAATACTTTGTTCATGCTCGGCGTCTCGTTCCTGCTCGGCGGGCTCAAGCACCACGTCCAGGAGTACAACCGCGTCAGCGCGCGGCTGCAGGCCGCCCTGCTGTTTCTCGCAACGATCGCGATCCTTGTTCCGTCGGTGGTCGCCGATCCGGAGGCCGGCGCGACCGGCAAGGCTTTCACGCATACACTCAGCGCCAGCCTCGCGGTGGTGCTGATCATCACCTATGCGCTGGGATTGCTGTTCTCACTCAAGACCCACCGCGAATTCTTCGGCGCCGCGAGCCATGCGGACGAGCACGCGGAGGAGTGGCCGATGAGCCTGGCGCTGGCAACGCTTGCGGGCGTCACGGTGCTGGTCGCGCTCACCAGCGAGATCTTCGTCGAGTCCGTGCAGCAGGCGGCAACCTCGCTCGGGCTGTCGCCGGCCTTCGTCGGCTTCATCATCGTGGCGCTGGTCGGCGGCGCCGCCGAAATGGTTGCGGCGTTCTCGGCCGCGCGCAAGAACCGACTCGATCTCAGCGTCGGCATCGCGCTGGGCAGCGCCTCGCAGATCGCGCTGTTCGTCGCGCCGGTGCTGGTGCTGCTCAGCTACGTGCTCGGCCCCTCCCCGATGGACCTGACGTTCTGGCCGGGCGCGGTGGCCATGATCCTGATCGCGATGATGACGGCAACGCTGGTCACCAATGCCGGCCGTTCCGCCTGGTTCGTCGGCTGGCTGGTCACGGTCGTGTATTTGATCTTCGCTTTGACGCTTTATCTGCTGCCACCGAAGGTGTCCTGAGCGGATCGGAGGACGACATGATCCGGCAATTCCTGTTCGGCGGCGCTATCAGCGCGGTTAACATCGGCCTGCACGCGATGGTTATGATGCTCCTGATACGGGTCGCCCAGATCGCGAGCGAGCGCAGTAAGGCGCAGGCGTCCCAGCACCTGGTCCTGGTCATGATCCCCACCGTGCTGGTGCTGATGATCACGCACGCCGCCGAGGTTCTTGTCTGGGCCTTCGGCTATCTGCTGGTCGGCGCGGCGCCCGAGGGGGCCGACCGGGTCTATTTCGCCTTCGTCAACTACACGACGCTCGGTTACGGCGACGTCGTTCCGGTCGCGCGCTGGCGGCTGCTCGGCCCGATCACGGCGATGAACGGCGTGCTGCTGTTCGGCTGGTCGACCGCGGTGATCTTCGAGGTGCTGCGGCGGGCGCTGGATATCGCGCGCGGCGGGCGGCATTAGTCTTTCGGAACGCGGTTTTTTGCAGATAGGATGTCGTGTTCGAGGGGGCGGCAGTGCGAAGGCGCGAGTTCCTCAAAGCGGTTGCCGGCTTTGCCACTGCCTGGCCGGCCGTGGTTCGTGCCCAGCAACCCGAGCGCATGCGGCGGATCGGAGTCATCATGGCTTCGACTGCGGACGATGCGGAATTCCAGGCATGGTTCGGGGCGTTCCTGCAAGGATTGCAGCAAGCGGGCTGGAGCATCGGCCAAAATGTGCGCGTTGATACCCGTTGGGCAACGAGCAATGCCGCTGCGATTCGCAAACACGCGGCGGAGTTGGCTGCCCTCGCGCCGGACGTCATCCTGGCCCATGGCGCCTCGACCGTGAGCGCGTTGCTGCAGGTCACCCGCACCATTCCGATTGTGTCCCCGGTGTTCGGCGATCCGGTCGGCGCCGGCTTTGTCGACAGCCTGGCCCGGCCGGGCGGCAACATCACCGGTTTCATGAGTTGGGAATACGGCATGGCCGGGAAATGGCTGGAGTTGCTCAAAGAGACGGTGCCAGGTGTCACGCGGGCGGCAGTTCTTCGGGATCCTTCACTGGGCTCGGGAACGAGTCAGTTTGCCGCCATCTCGGCCGTGGCGCCGTCACTCAGGGTCGAGGTCAACCCGGTTAACATGCGCGATGCGGCGGAGATCGAGCGCGGCCTCGCAGACTTCGCGCGCTCCCCGAATGGCGGTCTGATCACGGTGGCGGGCGCGGCGGCGACGCGTCATCGCGATCTGATCGTCAGGCTGGCGGCGCGGCACAAGCTGCCTGCGGTCTACTACGAACGCTCGTTCGTCGCTGCCGGTGGCCTGGTCTGTTATGGACCTGATTTCGCCGACCAATACCGGCGCGCGGCCGGCTACGTCGATCGTATCCTCAAAGGAGAGAAGCCGGGCGATATGCCGGTGCAGGCGCCAACCAAATACAAGCTTGCGATCAATCTCAAGACAGCCAAGGCACTCGGGCTCAACGTGCCGCCATCGCTTCTCGCCCGTGCCGACGAAGTGATCGAGTAGGCCAGCCGATCGACCGCGGTCATCTTCGAGGTGCTACGGCGGGCGCTGGATATCTCGCGCGGCGGGCAGGGACGGCGCTGACCGGCTGCTGCCAAGGATCTCAGCGTTGCGGACCGCAGAGACTCAGCTCGCGCTCCGCGCGAGAAACATTGCTGTAGAGATTGGCGATCCACTGCCGTCCGTTGGACGTGACATTGAGGTAGCGAATCGCGCTTTCGATCTGTGTCGATATGTTGCTCCAGAAAAACTTCGGATAGAGGTCGATGAGGTCAGCCGGCGACGTGTAACCGAGCTGCTTGTTCATCCCGACCTCTTCAAACTCGTAGTAAAGCGCATTGGCCTTGCGCAGATAATGCGGATCGCCGAGCTGGCCGATGAGATCGGCGGCGCGGACCAGGACGCCGTCTTCGCTGGCATCGATGGATGGCGGAAACCGCGTGGCTTCGATGGCGTTGGCAATACGGGTGGCGTCGAGCAATTTGACGCGATCCATCACGAACAGCTTTGACCGGTCCACGTGATAGGGCAAGAGCGCGGCATCGGACGAACCGCGCGGCAGCCTGGCCGTGCCGCCCTTGGCGTCGACAATAAAGCCGTCGTCGCTATCGCCGTTGAGAATACCGCGAACATAGCCAATGTCGTGAAAAAGGCAGGCGACGAGAATGTGCGCATAGTCGCTCGCGCTTGTGTCTGTCAGAAGCCTTCGCCCTCGCAAAATGTCGTAGCCGACGAGCGTCACCAGCATCGTATGCTCGACGTTGTGATAGAGCGCGTCGCTGTTGCCGATGCAGTCGAGAGCAAGCCGCGCCGCCGACTGGACGAGCTCTATGAGATCCGCGTCCGTCGAGCCAAACCGGCGACCCATATGTTCGGCCAGGTAAGACCCCAGTGCCTCTGCCGCGAGTTCGGGAACGGTAATCATGACGCCTCCGCGGTAGCGCTGCACGGATCGTGGCGCTTCGCGATGCAATTTGCAAATCAGCGCGCTTTTCGTGAGAAGCCGTTCGGCTGGTCGACCGCGGTGATCTTCGAGGTGCTGCGGCGGGCGCTGGATATCGCGCGCGGCGGGCGCGCGCATGTGCGGTGCACATGTCCGCTAAGTGCCAATAGCGGACAAGGTTTCTGATAGGCAAGACGCTGCCGCTCAATGGGCATCCGCGGTATTTTCGAGGTCCAGCACAACGCGCCTCAGGCCCGATCCGAGGTCCTCCTCGTTAAAGCCGAGTTCGGCGGACATTTGCAGCATAGCCGTGTTTTCAGCCAACACATCGCCGTACACGCGGCGCAGACCCTTTTCCTTGGCGTAGTCGATCACCCGTCGCATCAGGAGCCAACCGAGCCCGTGGCCTTTCAGCCGCGAGCGTACCAGGATCGCGAACTCCGAGGTTTCTTCGTCGAGCTCGTCTTTCAGGCGCACGAGACCGAGCATGCGCCCGGTGTCTTCGTCGAGCGCGATGAATGCTATTGCGTGCTGCCGGTCAATGTGACCCAGCCAATTCATCTCGTCGGCGCTGAGCTCGGCAATGCGCGCAAAAAAACGAAGCCGCAGATCCTCCGCACTGACGTCGGCCAAAAACTCCGGGTACAAGGCCGTGTCTTCAGGGCGCACCGGCCGGATCAGAACGCGCTCGCCGCCGCGAGCCGTTTCGTGCCCTTCGCTCAAGCCAAAGTCGCCTTTGTCCGACATCGGTGTGACCGGTGCATCCGCGCGCCATGGAAAGCAGTGCGGGGCCACACGGGCCCCGCACCAACTATAGCCTGATATTATTTACGTTTTGGTGGGCGCACAAGGACTCGAACCTTGGACCCGCTGATTAAGAGTCAGCTGCTCTACCAACTGAGCTATGCGCCCGGATTTGCCGCGGCGGAAAACCGCCGGGCGCGCGTGGCTTAGCAAAGGGGGTCCGGTGAGTCCAGCCAAGACCGTTCTCCACTCGTTCCAGCACAGGAGGAAGAATTCGGACTCAGCAATCATTGCCTGGACCCCCGCTTTCGCGGGGGTGAGCGGCGAGAGATGAGAGCGCGGTGCAAAAGTTACTCCGCTCATTCCCGCGAAAGCAGGAATCCAGGGCACAAGTTCAGGTGTCGCAGAATGGGTCCCCGCTTTCGCGGGGACGAGCGGAGAAAGGAAAAAGAAAAGCCGCCGGTGCCTCGCCGGCGGCTTCCTTTGGACGGCGGCGCGCGTTCGGGGAGACCGCGTTGGCCAGCGTCCGCTTCTTGTTGCGACGACGCTTAGCGGCCGCCGTCGTTATCCATCATGCCGCCGTGATGGCCGCGATGATGCTGCCAGCCGTGGTGGCCGCGCATCTGCCCGCGGTCGAGGCGTGCCAGCATCGCGAAGCGGCGCTTCTGGCCGTCATCGAGGCTCTTGTAGAGCGGGCCCGCCGCATCGGCGAGCTTCTTGAGCCCGGCCGCACGCTGGCCCATCACCTCGGCGCGCAGGTTCATGCGCTCGATCGGGTCCGTGGGACGGTCGGTATTGGCGCGCGCCGCGAAGCGCTCGGAGCGCTGCTTGGCGAGATCGCGCAGCGCGTTCTCGACCGGCGGCCAGAGCTTCTCCTGCTCGGCGGTGAGCTTGAGACCGGCGTGCAACCCGGCGATACGTGCGTCGCCGAAGGCGCTGATGTCCTCGGCGCTCATGCGCGCGTGACGCACGCGCTGGAACTCTCCGCCAGCGCCGTCGGTGCTTGACTGTTGCGCATAGGCATACGCGCCGCCGGCAATCGCAAGCGCAGTCGCGCCGGCAAGGAACGTCTTCAACATGAGTTTCCTCCAATGGCAAACCTGATGCGTCAATCAGAGCACGCGCCCTTGCCTTATCAAGTTAAAGTTTGGACAGAGATTAACCGCGCGCAATGTAGATTTACGGGCGTTCAGGATTCACGAACGTTCAGGTTTCTCCGCTCATTCCCGCGTTAAGCGGGAATCCAGGGCCAGAATGGTCGAGTCAGAGTGTTGCCGCCCTGGGTCCCCGCTTTCGCGGGGACGAGCGGAAAAGACTCACAGCATCCCGAGCACACGCGGGAGCCAGAGCGACAGTTCCGGAATGTAAGTCACCATCACGAGGAAGATCAGCATGGTGACGAGCCAGGGCCAGGTCGCAATGGTGAGCTCGGTGATGCCCATGCGCGCGATGCCGGAGGCGACGTAGAGATTGAGTCCGACCGGCGGATGGCAGAGGCCGACCTCCATGTTCACCGTCATCAGGATGCCGAGGTGCACCGGGTTGATGCCGAGACTGACCGCGATCGGAAACAAGATCGGCGCGGTGATCAGCACGATCGATGACGGCTCCATCACGTTGCCGGCAAGCAGCAGCAGGAGGTTGACGACGAGCAGGAACTCGACCCAGCCGATGCCGCTGTCCTTGATCCATGCCGTCATCGCCTGCGGGATCTGCTCGCTGGTCATCAGGAACGAGAACAGCACCGCATTGGTGATGATGTAGAGAATCATCGCGCTCATGTTGGCGGAGGAGAGCAGCACCTTCGGCACGTCGCGGAGCCCCATGTCGCCATAGACAAAGACAGCAACCACGAAGGCATAGACCGCGCTGACCGCGGCGGCTTCCGTCGGCGTGAAGGCGCCGGTGTAGATGCCGCCGAGCACGATGACGATCAGCGCGAGGCCCCAGAATGAATCGCGGAAGGCGCGGATCGCCTCCAGCCAGCTCGCCTTCTGCATGCGCGGATAGTTGTTCTTCCAGGCGCGGTAGAACGTGGTCATGCCGAGCATCGTCGCCAGGATCAAGCCGGGTATCACGCCCGCTATGAACAGCTGCGCCACCGAGGCCGAGAGCACACGCTTGCCTTCCGGATCGAAGGCGACGCTGCCGCCGGTCGCAACCGCGACCAGCACCATGACGATCGAAGGCGGGATGAGGATGCCGAGCGCGCCCGATGTCGCGATCACGCCGGCGCCGAAGCGCTTCGGATAGCCCTGGGCGACCATCGCCGGCAAAATGATGGAGCCGATGGCGACGACGGTCGCGGGCGAGGAACCCGACACCGCGGCGAACAGCGCGCAAGCCATCACGCCGGCCAATCCGAGACCGCCGTACCAGTGGCCGACCATCGAGGTGGCAAAGGCGATCATCCTGCGCGCGACGCCGCCGTGCGTGAGGAAGTTGCCCGCGAGAATGAAAAACGGGATCGCCATGATCTCGAAGCTCTCGATACCGGTGAAGAGCTTGAGCGCCACGGCCTCGATCGGCACCTGGGTCATCACGAACAGGAAGGAGAGCACGGTGAGGCCGAGCGCGATCGAAATCGGCATGCCGGTGAGCATCAGCGCAATTAGCAGCCCGAAAATGAGGGCGCTGTTCATCGGGCGACGCCCCCCGGCGCGACAGCCCCCTCATCCACGCCCTCGACATGGCCGGGATCATGGTGCGGCAGCTCGCCCGTCCAAAAGAAGGCCCATGCGACCTGCAGGAAGCGGAAGCACATAAGGTAGGAGCCGAGCGGCACGCAGAGGAAGATGATCCAGCGCGGCATCTCCATGTCGGGCGAGACCTGGTCGGTGGGGTAAAGCTCGATCACGAACTTGGCGCCCATGGTGCCGACGACGAACGTAAAGAGAGCGCCGCAGAACAGGCCGAAAAGGACGACCTTCTTGCGCCACTTCGGCGCCAGCATGTTGACCATGACGTCGACGCCGACATGGATGCCGGTGCGCACCCCATAGGCGGCGCCGAACTTCGCCATCCACACAAACATGTAGATGCAGAGTTCCTGCGCCCACGTGAGATTGATGTGGTAGAGGAGCGGATAAAGAAACGGGACGCCGAGCGCGTAGCGCTGCGCCACCGCAACAAAGATCACCAGCGTGGCCCCCCCGATCAGGCTGGCGATCAGGATTTCCTCAAGCCGGTCAAGAATCCGAAGGATCACTTACGCCTCGCGTGCCTGGGTATTGCTGCAGGCCCCAGCGGGCGGTAATTCCGTCATTGACGACGGCAACCGCTCCCACGGCTTCCGTCGAACGCAACCAAACACCGGAATCCCCTCACCCCTTGAAGCGAACGGGCCCCGGCTTCTTAGGCCGGGGCCCGGCAGAACGTTATCAGTTGGTGACGCCTTGCGTCGCCTTCACCACGTCGTCGATCAGCTGCTTGCCGACGCGGCTGGCCATATCCTGATAGAGCGGTTCCATGGCCTTGCGCATGGCGGCCATTTCGGCCGCAGTCGGGACGATGATCTCGGTCTTGCCCGACTTCTTGATCTCGTCGAGCCCTTCCGCGTTTTCCGTCGCGGCGATCTTGTTGGAATAGACCGTCGCTTCGTTCATCGCCTTTTCAAGCTGGCCACGCACGTCGGCCGGCAAGCCGTCCCAGAACTTCTTGTTCACGACCACGACGTAGCCGATGTAGCCGTGATTGGTCAGCGTCGTGTACTTCTGCACCTCATAGAATTTCTGGGTGTAGATGTTCGACGGCGTGTTCTCCTGGCCGTCCACGACGCCGGTCTGCAGCGCCTGATAGACTTCCGAGAAGGCCATGACCTGCGGGACCGCACCGAGCGCGCGGAACTGCGCTTCAAGAACCTTCGATGACTGGATGCGGAATTTCAGCCCCTTGTAATCTTCCGGCATGCGCAGCGGCTTGTTGGCGCTCATTTCCTTGAAGCCGTTGTCCCAGTAAGCGAGCCCGATCATGCCCTTGCCTTCGAGCTTCTTGAGCATGGCCTGGCCGAGCGGGCCTTCGGTGACCTTGCGCAGCGCCGCCTCGTTGGGCAGCAGGAACGGCAGGTCGAACACCTCGAAGTCCTTGATGCCCATCGGGCCGAACTTGGAATTCGACGGCGCGAGCATCTGCACGGCGCCGAGCTGCAGCGCCTCGAGCTCTTCCTTGTCCTTGTAGAGGGTCGAGTTCGGATAGACCTCAACCTTGACCTTGCCGTTGGTGTATTTCTCGGCAAGTTCCTTGAACTTGTCGGCGCCCTTGCCCTTCGGCGTGTTCGGCGCAACCACGTGGCTGAACTTGATCAGGATCGGCGATTGCGCGCTTGCAATACCGGGTGCCACGAAAATGGCGGCCGCAGCCGCCGCGAGAATCCATTTGCGCATCAGCGTCTTCCTCCAGTTAGATCTTGGTCGAAACCGGTTCCCTTGAACGGCTCGGTTCCGTGACCGCTGTCCTGACCGTACAAATCCTGCGAGCGGCGATCGTGCCGCGATCGTAGGATATTTGATCTTTCAGGACCGGCGGCCGGATTTGACCGCCCAGGACCGGTTTTTGCCTTGTTTTTCCGACGCGGACGTTCGCACTTATCCGGCCCTCCTTCAAGTGGAGGATGGGCGCGCTGGTTAAGGGCAACAGGCCTATTTGGGCCTGCCCGTCGCCTGTAGGCGGTTAATCGACTTAAGGCGCATGCGGCAATGCGGCGCAACGGCCGCGTCCGATTGGACGGGCCCCGTGCCCTCCTAAAACAAAATGGCCGGCATGAAGCCGGCCATTCAGAAATTGGTGCTGCGTGCGGTATTTACTTCAGCGCCGCCACGACGGGCCCGAAACCCATTTCCTGGGCAAGGCCATGCGCGGTCCGCATCTGCTGCTCGTCTAAGGTTTTGGCGAGCGGGCGGGCCGCAGCGACCAGCCGGTGGACGGTTGCGCTGTTGAGCGCGACCTGCACGACACGCTTGCTGACGCGGCGCACCAGCCCGTCATTCGCATCGCGGTCCTGGCGACGCGCGAGCTCGCGCAGCGCCGCTTCGACGGGCGCCCAATAGGGCTCCTGCGCAGGCGTGAGATGCAGCGCGCTCTTGATGCGCGCAACGTCGATCGTCGCAGTATGCGCCGGCGCTGCACTGTCCATCATGTCGGCAGCCCGAGCGGACGGAACAATCGACAACACGCTCAACGCCGCGAGCGCGATAACGCCCGCGCATACAGTCATCCTCATTTCGATTAATCCCCTACGCTTTCCAAGTCGGAAGGTGCCTGCAAGTACCTTTCAAATCCGTCGCTAAAGCGTGTGAAATGCGGACAAAATGTGATTTTTCGGGTTCCTATGGAACGAATTAGGGATTTCGTGACCGAAAAGCGAGACCAAATGAGATTTACCTTTAATTTCGGACCGTTTCGCGGGTTTTCAGGTCAGTTTTCCGGTCATTCCGGGGCTCGAAAGACCTGTCATCCGTCATGCGCGGGCTTGACCCGCGCATCCACGTCTTGGCGACCCTGAAGGAGTCAAAGACGTGGATGGCCGGGACATAGGCGTGCGAAGCACGCCGTCCTTTCGGACGGCTATGCCCGGCCATGACGTTGAGAGACGGTGCCCTACTCTTTTCAGCCCACGTCGGTGGAATGAATCCTTCGTTCGACTGAGGACGTCTTGCTGCGCTTCGACATGAGCTTGTTGAGCGCGCCGAGATAGGCTTTCGCCGACGCGACCAGCGTGTCGGGATCGGCGCCCTTGGCCGTGAACGAACGTCCCGCTTCCGCGAGCCGCACGGACACTTCGGCCTGCGCATCGGTGCCGCCGGTCACCGCGTGCACCTGGTAGAGCTCGAGCGTCGCCTCATGCGGCACCAGCGCGCGGATCGCCCTGAAGATCGCATCCACCGGGCCGTTGCCGGTCGACTGCGTGGTGACGTGCTCGCCGTCGATGTCGAGCGTGAGCGTCGCCGTCTGCGGCCCCATGGTGCCGGCGATCACGGTGAGCGACAGCACCTTGATGCGGTCGTGCGCGTGCGCGATCTCCTCGTCGACCAGCGCCTCGATGTCCTCGTCGAAGATCTGCTTCTTGCGATCGGCGAGCGCCTTGAAGCGCACGAAGGCATCTTCCAGCTGGTTGCCGGCGAGCTCATAGCCGAGCTCTTCCAGCTTGTGGACGAAAGCATGGCGGCCGGAATGCTTGCCCATCACCAGCGAGGTCTGCTTCACGCCGACCGACTCCGGCGTCATGATCTCGTAGGTCTGCGCATTCTTGAGCATGCCGTCCTGGTGGATGCCGCTTTCGTGCGCGAACGCGTTCCGCCCGACGATCGCCTTGTTGTACTGCACCGGGAACGAGGTCGCCGCGGCGACCAACTTGGAGGCGCGCGTGAGCATCGTCGCCTCGATGCCGGTCCAGTAAGGCAGCACGTCGTTGCGCACCTTCATCGCCATCACGACCTCTTCCAGCGCGGCGTTGCCGGCGCGTTCGCCGATGCCGTTGATGGTGCATTCGATCTGCCGCGCGCCCGCCTTCACGCCGGCGAGCGAATTGGCGACCGCCATGCCGAGATCGTTGTGGCAGTGCGTGGAGAAACGCGCCTTGTCGGCATTGGGCACGCGCGTGCGCAACATCTCGATGAGCGCGAAATATTCCTCCGGCACCGTGTAGCCGACAGTGTCCGGGATATTGATCGTGGTGGCGCCGGCATTGATGGCAGCCTCCACGCAGCGGCAGAGGAAGTCACGCTCGGTGCGGGTTGCGTCTTCCGCCGACCACTCGACGTCGTCGGTGTGGCCGCGCGCGCGGCTTACCTGCGCAATCACCATCTCGTAGACCTCGTGCGGCTCCTTCTGGAGCTTGAATTTCATGTGCACCGGCGAGGTGGAGATGAAGGTGTGGATGCGCCTGCGCCTGGCCGGCTTGATGGCCTCGGCGCAGCGGTCGATGTCCTTGAAGCCGGCGCGCGAGAGGCCGCAGATCACGGAATTCTTCGCGCGCTTGGCGATCTCGTGCACGGCGGCGAAGTCGCCCTCCGAGGCAATCGGGAAGCCGGCCTCGATGATGTCGACCCCCATGGCGTCGAGGAGCTCGGCGACCTCGAGCTTCTCCTCGTGCGTCATGGTCGCGCCGGGGCACTGCTCGCCGTCGCGCAAGGTGGTGTCGAAGATGACGACGCGGTCCTTCTCGGACTTTGTCTGGGTAGTCATTGGATCATTCCTTCTCAATTCGCATGCGCCGCTCGGCGCTCTTTAGGGTTTATCGCGGTTCCCCCGAGTGCCCAGGCGCATGTGCCCAGCCGGCCCTCAGGGGCGGATAAGGAGAAGGAGCGTGCCCAGAATGAAGGAAGCCGCGGCGCCGGCGTTGCCCGCCGTCCGCTTAATCGCGCGAATATCGTGGCGCGTGGACATAGTCCCTGGCACTTCCCTCGTGTCGCCGGTCAATCTGACGGACTCCGGTAAAGCCCGCGTTAACCGGGAGGCCGCTTGTAGCGGAAAGCGGGCGCGCAAATCAAGCGTGGATGGCGATAGGTCAGAAGTGTTGACCGGTCGGATTATCCCGGAAGCACGGCCTCTCATCCGTCATGCGCGGGCTTGACCCGCGCATCCATGATGAAAGGCAACAAGGCACAACAGTACTGTCGCCCTGACGGCACAGCCTCATGGATTGCCGGGTCAAGCCCGGCAATGACGGAGGGAGGGCATGTGCCTTTAGTTCCTACCGCGCCGCCTTGAGCGGCTGGGTGGCAAAGCGAGAGGCCAGAAACGCCGTGATGAAGCGCGGCATGGCCTGATCGAAATCACCCGGCCCATAGACCACGCGAATATCGGCGAGCTCGGGTTTCTTCTCGCGCGCAAGGAACGCGATGATGCGGTCATGCAGGGCTTTGGCGGATTCGCGCGCGCGCAGCACCTTGATCTGCCCGATCAGCGCGCCGTCGACGATCATGGTCCAGCCCGGCTCCGCCGTGAAATCGTCCATCGCCAGGCCGGTCTCCTCGAGAAGCTCGCGCCGCATGCTGTGCTCGAAGTCGACCTTGCCGCCGACGATGTCGTTTGGATCGGGCGTGCCGCAGGGGAAATAGGCCTTGCCGGCATTGAAGGTGTGCGAGCCCATGACACCGAGGAGGAACGCGCCATCGGAGCTCTGGATCGCCGCGGCGCTGAAGCAATCGCGCACCCCCGCGTGCGGCCGGCCCCGGTGCTTCCAGCAAATAAAGCTGGCGTAGTCGGTCTCGAGAAATTCACCGCGCAGCACGCCGTGCTCGACCACCTGATGATGCATCAGCAGCACGCGGCCGTTCCACAGAGCGGGCTTCTTGCGGCGCATGTCGGCGAACCAGGCGTCGATTTCGGCCCGGTGCTTGTCCGCCCAGGCCCAGGGTTGCGGCGCCAATGACAGATCGAGCCGGTCGACATGAAAGACCGACGGCACGCCAAGCGGCCCTGTGGCATGGTCGTCGTGCGACAGCGGCGGCGCCTCCGACGGTGCGATTGCCGGCGTATCGGTTTCTGCGTCATTTGAGCCGATCGCCTGAGCCTCGAAAATGCGGCTCGGCCTGACGATCTGATCCTGCGCCGCGATCAGCTGGATCTCGCGCGCGCCGCTCTCCGCCGTCTTTGCCAGCACGCCGAAGATGCTGGAAGCTGCGCGCGAGAGCGCGTCGGCGACTTTCCCGCTGCGCAAAAAGTGCGCGAAGAACAGCGCGGCGACCGCATCGCCGGCGCCGTTGACGGCAAGCGGCAGTTTCGGCGTGCGCACGAGAAACCAGCCGGTTTCGTCCGACGCCAGCATGTCGATGCAGCCGGCCGGCGTCTCGTCGGTGTGCAGCGAGGTGACGAGGATCGCGCGCGGGCCGAGATCGTGCACGGCTTTGACCGCATCGCGCGCCGCGCGCAACGTGCCGCTTTCACGTTTGCTGAGATAATCAAGCTCGAACTGGTTGGGCGTGATGATATCGGCCGCGGGCACGGTCTTCTCGCGCATGAATTCGGGAACGCCCTCGCGCACGAAAATGCGGCCGACGTCGCCGATCACCGGGTCGCAGCAGTATCTGGCCGCCGGATTGGCGCGCTTGACGGCGGCGACCGCGTCAAGAATAGCGGCGCCGATATCGGCCGTGCCCATATAGCCGGAGAGCACGCCGTTGCATTCGCCCAGCACGCCGCGCGCCTCGATTCCCGCCATCACCTCGCGGATCATGCCGGCGTCAAAGACTCGGCCTTTCCAGCTGCCGTAGCCGGTGTGATTGGAGAACTGCACGGTGTGGATCGGCCAGACTTCAATGCCCAGCCGCTGCAGCGGGAACGTGGCGGCGGCATTGCCGACATGGCCGAACGCTACGTGCGACTGGATGGAGAGGATGTTCATGACAGGCAAGATATCAGACTCAGCGCCAATTTTCCCCGCCGTTGAGACTTTGTCATGGCCGGGCATAGTCGTTCGAAGAACGGCGTGCTTTCGCGCGCCCATGTCCCGGCCATCCACGTCTTTGACCGCTAATTTGCCCATCTCATCCATCCGGTGCACGACGAACGAAAGACGACGGTCTATTTTGAATCGTCGTGGCTGGCTTCGTCTACATCATGACCAATCGTCGTAACGGTATTCTCTACACCGGCGTTACGAGCGATCTCGTTCGGCGTTGCTGTCAACACCGCGACGGTCTGGTTGACGGTTTCACAAAGCGGTACGGGCTCAAACACCTCGTCTATTTCGAACAACATGACGACATCCGGTCCGCGATTCAGCGCGAGAAAACCATCAAGCATTGGTCGCGGGCGTGGAAAGTGCGTCTGATTCACGGACAGAATCCTGACTGAGAGGATCTGTTTGAAAGCCTCACATAAGACGTGGATGGCCGGCACAAGGCCGGCCATGACGCAGGATGTGTGGAACGGACGAGCCTAGCCGCTTACTTCATCCCCATCTTCTTGTTGGCCGCGTCGACATAGGTGTTCGTATAGGTCTTCGACAGGTCGATGTTGGCTTTGGCCACATCGGGCGAAGACAGGCTGAAGACCGCGAGCACTGCTTCCGCGCCCTTCGGATCCATGCGGCCGGTCTCGGAATACATCGCGAGCGTATTCTTGAGCGCCGACACATAGAGCGCCTTGTCCTTGCCGACATATTCGGCCGGCATCTTGTCGGCGATCTCCTCCGGCGTGTGCGAGTGGATCCACTTGAGCGTGCTGACGATGGCGTTGGTCATCGCCTGCACCTCCTTCGGATGCGCGGCGATCCAGTCTGCCTTGGTGTAGAGCGCGCCGCCCGGATATTCGCCGCCGAACACGGCGAGCGTGTCCTTCTGCGAGCGGGTATCGCTCAGGATCTTAAGGTCTTTGTCCCTGCCCTGCAGAATGGTGACCGCAGGGTCGAGCATGATGGCGGCCTCGACCTGACCCTGCTCCATGGCTGCGATTGCCGAAGCGCCGAGCCCGACGCCGATCACGGCCACGGAGTTCGGGTCGACGCCATTCTTCTTGAGGATGTATTTCAGGAAGAAGTCGGTGGAAGAGCCCGGAGCGCTGACGCCGACCTTCTTGTTGGCAAGATCCTTGATCGACTTGATCTCGGCCGCGTGCTTCGGCGACACGACCAGCGCAAAGCCGGGATAGCGATCATAGACGACGAAAGACTGCAGGTGTTGGCCCTTGGCCGCGAGATTGACGCAGTGATCGAAATAGCCCGACACCACGTCTGCGCTGCCGCCCATCACCGCCTTGAGGGCTTCCGAACCACCCTTGAACTCGACCACGTCAACATTGACGCCGGCCTTCTCGTATTCGCCAAGCTGCTTGGCGAGCATGGTGGGCAGATAGCACAGGCACGAGGCCCCGCCGATCGCGAGTGTCACCTTCGACTGCGCGAGCGCAAGGCCGCTCGACAAAACGAGCGTCGCCAAAGCCACGCCGAGCCGTCTCAAAATCACGGGCATGACATCCTCCCTTTCCTCTTTTGTATGCGGGGCCTTTTCAGAAGGCCAATTCGGCCCGGACGATAGCCGTTCTCGTCTTTCCTGTCATGGCCGGCCTGGGTGCTAGCGAGCGCTCTCTCATTTGTCATGGCCGGGCTTGGCCGGGCTTGGCCTGGCCATCCACGTCTTATGAGTTTGCCGGGTCGTAAAGACGTGGATGCCCGGGACGAGCCCGGGCATGACAGCAACAACTACGGCCTGGCATCGGCGGTCGCGGGCCGCCAGACCAGCAGGCGCTTCTCGACCACGGTGACGACCATGTCGATGACGAGCACGAAGGCGGCCAGCACGAACATGCCGGCGAAAACGCCGGCCACGTCAAACACGCCCTCCGCCTGCTGAATGAGGTAACCGAGCCCGGCGGCGGCGCCCAGATATTCGCCCACCACCGCGCCCACCACGGCAAAGCCCACCGAGGTGTGCAACGAGGAGAACATCCAGGACAACGCCGACGGCCAATAAACATGGCGCATCAGCTGGCGCTCGCTCATGCCGAGCATGCGGGCATTGGCGAGCACCGTCGGGCTGACTTCCTTCACGCCCTGGTAGACATTGAAGAACACGATGAAGAACACCAGCGTGAAACCGAGCGCGACCTTCGACCAGATGCCGAGCCCGAGCCAGAGGGTGAAGATGGGCGCGAGCACGACGCGCGGCAATGCGTTGACTGCTTTCACGTAAGGATCGAACACGGCCGCCGTGCGCGGCTGGCGCGCGAACCAGAAGCCGACCAGCACGCCGCCGATCGAGCCGATCACAAAGGCAAGGATCGACTCGATCAGCGTCACCCAGAGATGTTTCCAGATCACGCCGGTGGCGAACCAGACGAAGATCTGGTCCGCCACATCGACCGGGTTCGAGAAGAAGAACGGCGGCAGCAGAATCTTCCCGAACACCGGATAGGTCGTAAGCACATGCCAAAGCGCGACCGCGACGATCGCGACCAGGACCTGCAGCAAGGTGAGCTTGATCTGGGCCATAACGCCCGTGCGTTAACGCTTGAACAGGCCGACGATGCCGGCGACGCCCTTGGCGTGACCTTTCAGCTTTTCCCAGAGCTCATCACGCGTCAGCCCGGCGGGCAGCGCGCCCGGATCGAGGTCGGTCGCGATGACGGTGAAAATATAGTGATGAGGAGAGAGGCCGGCCGGCGAACAAGGCCCACGGTAGACGGTCGTGCCGCTGCTTTCCTTGCCCCCGGTGAACTTGTCGGAGTCCTTGCTCAGCTCGCCTTCAGCAAAGCCGGTGACGCCCGGCTTGATATTGTAGGCGAGCAAGTGATGCGCGCCGAGCCCGCTTTGCCCTTCCCAATCGGTCGCCACGAGCACGAAGCTCTTGGCGGCCGCCGGCGCGTTCGTCCACTTGAGTTCCGGCGACACGTTCTGCCCGACGCAATTCGGATTGGTTTTGGTGGAGCCGGCATGCTTCACATCCATCATCGCACCGTCCTTGAAGCTCGACGAGGTCAGCGTGAACGGATCGGCGGCAAAGGCGGCCGTGCCCCACAGAGCGAGCATGGCAGCGGACAGTGTCATTTTCCTCATGTGGAATCCTCCGGTTTTGGCGTTTCCAGTGTTGTTAACAACAACGTTCACGCAAAATTCCGCGCTCATACTGCCTCGCTCTGCGCGTAGCCTTTGATCACCTCGGCCTTGAGCTTCTGCCAGATCTCCCGGTGCAGGGCGACGAAACCGGGATCGAGCTTGATCTCGGCAATATCGCGCGGGCGCGCGATCGGCACGCTCCAGTCGCCGATGATGCGCGCGGCCGGTCCCGCCGACATAATCACTACGCGATCGGAAAGCGCGATCGCTTCCTCGAGGTCGTGCGTGACGAAGAGCACCGCCTTACGATCGGCGGTCCAGAGGTCGAGCAACAGATTGCCCATGATCTGTCGTGTCTGGGCGTCGAGCGGGCCGAACGGCTCATCCATCAAGAGGATTTTCGGATCGCGGATCAGCACCTGCGCAAGGCCGACGCGCTTGCGCTGGCCGCCGGACAGCATGTGCGGATAGCGGTCGGCGAAGGCGCCGAGACCGACGCGCGTGAGCCAATCCTGCGCGCGGGCACGGGCTTCCTCGCTCGGCGTGCCGGCGGTCTCGAGCCCGATCGCCACGTTGTCGATCGCGGTCTTCCAGGGAAAGAGCGCGTCGGCCTGAAACAGGTAGCCGGCCTGGGGGTTGAGCGTGGCGAGCGGCGCGCCAAAGATGTTCACGCTGCCTGCGGCGGGCGCGAGCAGACCGGCGGCGATATTGAGCAGCGTCGACTTCCCGCAACCTGTCGGGCCGACGATCGCGACGAACTCACCATCGCCGACGTTCAGCGTTGCGCGATCGATCGCCGTGTAGGTGCCGACGGCGACGCGGAACGAAACGACCACATCGGTCAGCGCGACGGCCGCCTTGGCAGCGCCAACGCTCCGTGACGCGGCGGCAATGCCGTCCGCCATGCCGTTCCTCCCCGCCTTGCTTTTTGTTGGAGGCAACCTATCCGGCCCGCGCCGGCTTGCAAAGGCAGCCGGCCTACAGCCCCTTGATCAGCCCCGCATCGATCAGGAGGCGGTTGAAGCGGCGCGCCTCCTCGCCGCCGGCGCAGCTGTAAAACGCGCCGTGGCAGCGTTGCAGAATCGTCTTCTGCTCGGCGAAAGACGGATCGAGCGGAACGCCGGCCGCCTCCTGCACCAGCAGCGGCAGATAGGGCGCCTCCAGCGTTGGCAGCGCCGAGGACAGATCGGCCGGCTTGAAGTTGACCGCATCGATTGCGTAGTAACTCGTGAAGTAGCGCGGATCGTGAGCCTTCAGCTGGCGCGCGCGTGCGGCATCGCTGATCTTCGGGTCGATGATAAGATGCGCGAATTCCGGCTGATGGTCGCCGTAGCGCACGATCAAGAATGACTCCGACGGAAAGTCGCGCTTCAGACGGCCGAGCCATGCGGCGTATTCCTGCGCGGTCATGCCCTGGCGGCGCACATATTCATCGACATTGGGCGGATTGCCGAGATCCCGCCAGTTCGGCGTCAGCTCGGGCCGCAGCCGACTGTCCCAGGGAAAATGATTGGCAACCGTGTAGACGTAGAGGAAGAGCGGCCCCTGCCCGCGCTCGCGCGCGATGATCTTTTCCGCCTGGTTGAAATAGAAGCTGTCGCGCTCGAAATTTTCGGTGCCGAGATCGGTCATATCGAGATAGCGCCCGATGCCGGTCGTGGTCTGGAAAGCGCGCGAGCTCAGGAAGGCGCCGTAGAACGGATAGAGAGTGAAGGTCTTGTAGCCGCAGTGCGCCAGCGAAGCGGGCAAGCCGCGCCCGACACGGCCGGCGGCGACGCGTGTGACAGACGTTGCGAAGCGTCCATAGGATCGCGCCGACAGGCCGGTGAGCACATTGTATTCCGTGAACCAGCTCGGCCCGCCATTACCTTCGACGATCAGCTTGCGGGCCTTACCGTCAAACGAACGGAAATGGTTCTTGTAACCCGGCGGCACGTTGACGCCGGGGATGGCGGTGATGTCGAAGCTCGACTCGTCGTGCAGGAGAATAATGTGAGGCAGCTTTCGTGCCGGCGCGCAGGCGGCAACAGGCGGTATCTTCAACTGCCCGGCTGTTGTCGAGCGCGAATCAAGATAGCCATGCGTGATCAACTCGTGCATCGCCTCGACGCCGGTGCGCGCGAATTTCGACACGTAGTTCTGGCTGAAGAAATCTTCGTAGAGATCGGTCGGGAACGACAGCGACAGCACGGTGAGCGCGGCCAGGCAGGATGTTCCGCCGAGCGCGCTCACGTGCAGCCGCATGCGCAGCGGATCGAGCCGCCAGACAATCGCCAGCAGCATCGCCACGATAAAGCCGGCGAGCGCCAGCTGCGCGCGCAGTCCGGGGATCACCGCCAGCAGGAAGGCCGAGGTGTCGCCGTCGATGATCATCAGGTCGACGAAATCGACCGTCATCCAGAGCTTCTCGTGCTTGAACTGCGAGAGCAGGATCAGCACAGCGACGAAGGAAAGCGAGATGAGGCCGGACGCGATCGGCCGTCGCAGGAGAGCGAGGCAGACGAAATTCAGAAAGGCCCAGGCCAGCAGGAAGGCGACTTTCGCGACGACGTCGACCTCGGTGGCGACCATGACGACGATCGCGACAGTGTGGAGCAGCGCGACCAGCGACAATGCCAACGCCTCGCGGCGCGAAATCCCTTCGGCGGGCGCAAGGCGACTGAACAGTGCGGACGCGGCGGACAACATGGCCTAAGCGGCCCTGCCCGGCTGCGATCCTCTTTTGGTCTCCAGCGCACGGCCCGCCGTCATAAGACTGTAATCAAACTGTCATTGCAAGCGTTCGGCCGCGGTACGGCAGAAATTTTGTAATGCTTACCAAGGGGATGGACCGGCCGACTCACGAAATGGCCCGTTCCGCCGTTGCGCCGTGCATGCCATCATCACCGCATGGCCTTCGACGACCGTCTTGCCGAGGCATGGTCGCGCCTGCCCGACTATCTCGGCAGCCATGTGCTGGTGAGCCTCGCCGCGCTCGTCATCGGGCTCGGCGTCAGCCTGCCGGTCGCCATCGCCTCAAGACATCGGCCGGTTCTTCGCGGCGCCCTGCTGGCGATGGCCAGCGTCGTGCAGACCATTCCCGGGCTCGCGCTTCTGGCCCTGTTCTACCCGCTGCTGCTGGCACTGAGTGCGCTGTCCGAGCGCATCTTCGGCAAGGGATTTTCGGCGCTCGGCTTCCTGCCGGCTGTGCTGGCACTGGCGCTCTATTCGATGCTGCCGGTCCTGCGCAACACCGTGACCGGCCTCAACGGGGTAGATGCGCGCCTGAGCGAGGCCGCCCGCGTCGTCGGCGTGCCGCCCTGGCGGCTGCTGCGCGATATCGAGCTGCCGCTGGCGTTGCCGGTGATCATGGCCGGCATCCGCACATCCGCGGTCTGGGTGATCGGCACGGCGACGCTCGCCACTCCGATCGGCCAGACAAGTCTCGGCAACTACATTTTCGCCGGCCTGCAGACGCAGAACTGGGTGTTTGTGATCTTCGGTTGCGTGGCCGCCGCGCTGCTGGCGCTGGTGGTCGATCAGCTGCTTGCGCTGGTTCAGGCCGGTGTCACCCGCCGCAGCAGTGCACGGACGGCGGCAGGCATCGCGGGCCTTGCCGCGTTGATACTCGCTGCGCTGATCCCCAACCTCGCGCAACCGCGGGCGGACTATGCCGTCGGCGCAAAGACTTTCACCGAGCAATACATCCTCGCCGCCCTGATCGAGCAGCGTGTGCAGGCGGCCGGCCTGACCGCCGAGCGCCGGCCGGGCCTGGGATCCAACGTTCTGTTCGATGCGCTTGCCAAGAACGAGATCGATATCGCGATAGACTATTCCGGAACCATCTGGACTAACCGCATGCAGCGCACCGATACGCCGTCGCGGACACAGGTGCTCGCTGAACTCGAGAGCTGGCTCGGCACGAAATACAATATTCGGCTAGTGGGCGCGCTCGGATTCGAGAATGCCTATGCGCTGGCGATGACGCGCAGCAAGGCGCAGGCGCTCGGAATACGCTCAATCGCGGACCTTGCCGCGCATGCGGGCGAGCTTACCATCGCCGGCGACTACGAGTTCTTCGCGCGGCCTGAATGGGCGGCGCTGCGCAAGGCCTATGGCCTGCAATTCAAGGCGCAGCGGCAGATGCAGCCGGAGTTCATGTACAGAGCCGTCGCCGGCGGCGAAGTCGATGTGATCTCCGCTTATACAAGCGACGGACAGATCGCAATCAATAACCTCGCCGTGCTCGACGACGTTCGCCACGCCATCCCGCCCTATGACGCGATCCTACTGCTCTCGCCGCGGCGTGAGCATGATGAAAAGCTGATCAATGCGGTAAAGGCGCTGATCGGAGCTGTCCCGGTTGATCTCATGCGCGAGGCCAATGCGCGGGCGTCCGGCGGCACGAGCCCGGACGCCGTTGCGCGCTGGCTTTCAGAAAAGCTCGGGCGGTGAGCTAGTTCTTGCTCTTGTCGACCAGCGCGCGCTGCTTGATCCACGGCATCATGTCGCGCAGCTTGGCGCCGACCTGCTCGATCGGATGCTCGGCGAGCTTGGCGCGGGTTGCCTTGAACGAAGTCTGGTTGACCTTGTTCTCGAGCATCCAGTCCTTGGTGAAACGGCCGGACTGAATGTCGGCGAGCACGCGCTTCATCTCGGCCTTCACTTCCGGCGTGATCACGCGCGGGCCGGAGACATATTCACCGTACTCGGCGGTGTTCGACACCGAATAGTTCATGTTTGCGATGCCGCCCTCGTAGATGAGGTCGACGATCAGCTTCACCTCGTGCACGCACTCGAAATAAGCCATCTCCGGCGCATAACCGGCTTCGACCAGCGTCTCGTAGCCGGCCTTCATCAGCTCGACGAGGCCGCCGCAGAGCACGGTCTGTTCGCCAAACAGGTCTGTTTCGCATTCTTCCTTGAACGTGGTCTCGATGATTCCGGCGCGACCTCCGCCGATGGCGGAAGCGTAAGAGAGCCCAAGGTCGTGCGCATTACCCGAGGCATCCTTATGGATCGCTACCAGGCACGGCACGCCGGCGCCGCGCTGATATTCCGAGCGCACGGTATGGCCGGGGCCTTTCGGCGCGATCATCAGCACGTCGAGGTCGGAACGCGGTTCGATCAGGTTGAAATGCACGTTGAGGCCATGCGCGAACATCAGCGCCGCGCCGTCTTTCATGTTCTTGTGCAGATGGTCACGGTAGATGTCGCCCTGCAGTTCGTCGGGCGTGAGCATCATCATCACGTCGGCCCATTTGGCCGCCTCGGCGACGTCCATGACCTTGAATTTCTCGGCCTCGGCCTTTTTCACGCCGGCGGAGCTCTTGCGCAGTGCTACCGCGACCTCTTTCACGCCGCTGTCGCGCAGGTTGAGTGCATGGGCGTGGCCCTGGCTTCCATAGCCGATGATGGCGACCTTTTTGCCCTTGATCAGGTTCAGGTCGGCGTCGCGATCGTAATAAACGCGCATGGTACTTGGTCCTCGTGGTCCCTTTGTTCGGCCAATGGTCGATTGTTGTGTCGGAATTTGCCCCGCCGCGGTGCTTCTAGGTCGCTCGGGCAGCCGGGGCAAGTGCCTCGGCGGGCCTCCATTATCTTCCATTGCGCCGCCGTTTGATCTGCAGTCGTCCGCCATAGAGGAATGCGAACCCGACTGCCACGCTGCCGTATTTGATCACCTCTGGCATGCTGGAGGCCTGCTCGAAGCAATAAGGGCCCAAGCCGGCAAAGCCAATACAGCGCGAATTCTCAAGCGCATAGGGCTTCAGAAAAACACCGAGAGCGATGAACGGGATCGACAGGATCGTCAGCCCCATCGTTACATTCCTTCCGGCCCGCGCATAATGGCGGCGATGCCGGTGCGCGCCACCTCGACGAGCCCGAGCGGCAGCATCAGCGCAATGAACTGCTCGATCTTTTCGCTGGCGCCGGTGATCTCGAACACAAAGCTTTCAGTGGTGGCGTCGATCACCCGCGCGCGGAATGCATCGGCAAGCCGCAATGCTTCGACGCGGTTGTCGCCCTTTCCTTTCACCTTGACCATCGCAAGCTCGCGCTCAATCGCGTTGCCGGCAAGCGTCATGTCGACGACATGATGCACCGGAACGAGCCGGTCGAGCTGGTTCTTGATCTGCTCGATCACCATCGGCGTGCCGGTGGTGACGATCGTGATCAGCGAGAGGTGCTGCCGATGCTCGGTCTCCGACACGGTCAGCGACTCGATATTGTAGCCGCGGCCGGAAAACAGGCCGATCACGCGCGCAAGCACGCCGGGTTCGTTGTCCACCAGAACGGAAAGCGTATGCGTCTCCGCTTTTTGCGCGGTCGGCGCGGCCGGATAGTGGCTTGTCGTGGGTGCGTTCATCAGACCATCACCTTGCCTTCTTCGGTGATGGCGTCTTCGACGGCAACGCCGGCGTCACCGAGCAACATCTCGTTATGGGCACGCCCTGACGGGATCATCGGGAAGCAGTTTTCCTTGGGATCGACCACGCAGTCGAACAACACCGGCTTGTCGACATTGATCATTTCCTTGATGGCACGATCGAGATCGCCCGGTTTTTCGCAGCGGATGCCATGCGCATGATAGGCCTCGGCCAGCTTCACGAAATCCGGCAATGCCTCGCTGTAGCTTTCCGCATAGCGCCCGCCATGCAGCAATTCCTGCCATTGCCGGACCATGCCCATGTAATTGTTGTTCAGAATGAAGATCTTGACCGGCAGGCGGTACTGCACCGCCGTCGACAGTTCCTGCATCGTCATCAGCACCGAGGCCTCGCCGGCAATATCAATGACCAGCGACTTGGGATGGGCGAGCTGCACGCCGACCGAAGCCGGCAGGCCGTAACCCATGGTGCCGAGGCCGCCCGAGGTCATCCAGCGGTTCGGCTCCTGGAAGCCAAAGAACTGGGCCGCCCACATCTGGTGCTGGCCGACTTCGGTGGTGATGTAGACGTCCTTGTCCTTGGTCAGCTCGTAAAGGCGCTGGATCGCGTATTGCGGCTTGATGACGTCCTTCGACTGCCGGTAGGCGAGCGATTTGCGGGCGCGCCATTTGTCGATCTGCGCCCACCAGGCCTGCAGCGCCTTTTTGTCGGGGTGAATTGCGCCTGTTCGCCACAGCCGCACCATGTCCTCGAGAACGTGCGCGCAGTCGCCGACGATCGGCACGTCGACCTTGACGTTCTTGTTGATCGAGGACGGATCGATATCGATATGGATCTTCTTCGATCCCGGCGAGAAAGCATCAATCCGGCCGGTGATGCGGTCGTCGAAGCGCGCGCCGACGCAGATCATCACGTCGCAATCATGCATCGACATGTTGGCTTCGAGCGTGCCGTGCATGCCGAGCATACCGAGCCATTTCGGATCGGCGGCAGGGAAAGCACCGAGCCCCATCAAGGTTGAAGTGATCGGATAGCCGGTGAGCTTGACGAGCTCGCGCAGCAGATCGCAGGCTGCCTTTCCGGAATTCACCACACCACCGCCGGTGTAGAACAGTGGACGCTTGGCATGCGCCATCAGATCGATGGCCTGCTTGATCTGGTCCATGTCGCCCTTGAGCTTGGGCTTGTAGCCGGTGTGCGGGAAATCTTTCGGCTTGGAATAGATGCCCTTGGCGAACTGGATGTCCTTCGGAATGTCGACGACGACGGGACCGGGACGGCCGCTCGCGGCAATATGGAACGCCTCGTGCAGAACGCGCGGCAGATCCTCGATGCGCTTGACCAGATAATTGTATTTCGTGCACGGCCGCGTGATGCCGACTGTGTCGCATTCCTGAAAGGCGTCATTGCCGATCAGGTGCGTCGGGACCTGGCCGGTGATGCAGACAATCGGAATTGAATCGCACAGCGCGTCGGTGAGACCGGTGACCGCGTTGGTCGCGCCGGGGCCCGAGGTGACCAGCACACAGCCGACCTTGCCGGTCGAGCGCGCATAACCTTCCGCGGCGTGCACTGCGCCCTGCTCGTGCCGCACCAGCACATGACGGACCTGGTTGTTGGCGAAGATGGCGTCGTAGATCGGCAGCACCGCCCCGCCCGGATAGCCGAACAGGTGCTCGACCCCCTGGTCGGCAAGCGCCTGGATCACCATTTCGGCGCCAGTCATTTCGCGTGTCATGTCATTGCCTTTCGTCACTCTCGGCCCGGACACAATAAAAAAGGCCCGTAGAGGGCCATGTCCGGACGCTCGCCGAGGGCCCCATTTCTAAGGCCATCCTAGCGTCCGAACCCTTACTACAGTAATAATATTACGTTCCACGGTTCTCACTCGCATTTTCATTGCGCGCGTTATAGGGGCTCATCGGCACCCGGTCAAGATAAATCACATCAAAACCAGGTCCGAAAGTGGCTTCGGATGCCCGAAAGGGTCTCATTCGGGTCGGCCCAGATCCAATCCTTCATCTGGTTGCGAAACCAGGTGAGCTGACGCTTCGCGTAGCGCCTCGTATCCATCACCGCGCCGGCGATGGCGTCCTCACGCGAAATCTCGCCGTTGAGGTGGCGGATCAGCCACGGCACGCCATGCGCCTTCATCGCCGGCAAAGCCGGGTCGAGTTTGCGCTCGGCAAGCCGGCGCACTTCATCGAACGCCGTCGACTTCATCATCGTATCGAAACGCGCCTCGATGCGCCGGACCAACTCCTTGCGCTCGCACGTGATGAACACTTTCACGGCGCGCGCAGGGTCAATCAGCGGCGGCAGGCCTTCGCGATGCCAATCGGACAGCGCTCGGCCGGTCGCCAGCACGACTTCGAGCGCACGCGAAATGCGCGACCGGTCGTTGGCGGTCACGCGCTGCGCGGTAGCAGGATCGAGGCGCATAAGCTCGGCATGCAAGGCTGGCGCGCCCTCGTGTTGAAGGCGTCCTCTCACGCCGGCGCGAATGTCGGCAGGAATTGGCGGGACGGCGGCGAGGCCTGACGTCAGAGCCTTGAAATAAAGTCCGGTCCCTCCGACCAAGATCGGCACACGTCCTTGTTTGCCGATCTCCGTCAGCACCTCCTCGACATCGCGGCACCAGCGGCCGACGGAATAGTTCTCGGCTGCATCGACGAAGCCGTACAATTTGTGCGGTTGCCGGGCCTCCTCGTCAGCCGTCGGCCGTGCGGTGATGACGCGCAGATCGCGATAAACCTGCATGGAATCGGCGTTGACGATGACACCGCCCAGGCCTTCCGCGACATCAAGCGCCAGCGCCGACTTGCCGCTGGCTGTCGGCCCTGCAATAAGCACCGCGCTGACTGTCGTCATAGTGCCGCCTTTGTTGAGGGCGTGATAGCACCGGCGGAGCGAGAACTCATCCGACGTTTGGAGACGGACTTGACACTCATCAGACCATTTCGGGCCTTGCGACCAGCGCCCGGTCGCGCCGCGGACGTCCTCGCGCCGCCATATGATGTTCTCTCAAGCGCGGAGGCTCGCGTCCGGGCCAAAGGCAGGCCATGGAGTTTCTTGCACATTTCAAAGCCTGAGATCGATCTCGATCCGAACACCGACCCTTACGACAAAGCTGTCTACGCCAAGGCGGCTGAAAACCTCAAAAACATGATGTCAGCGGGTGTTCTGACGCGCGACAGAAAGCCTTGCTACTACGTTTATCGCCTCACCTGGCATAACCATGTCCAGACAGGTCTCGCGGCGGTTGCCTCGCTTGAAGACTATGCAACCAACCGAATCCGCAAGCACGAGCACACGACGCCGACAAAAGAAGATGATCGCGTTCGCCAGATCGAAGCAATCAACGCCCAAACCGGTCCGGTCATGAGCGGCTATCCGAATGCGCCGATGATTGACGCGATGCTGGCACAGGCAGCAACCGGTAAGGCCGACGTTGATGTCACGGCCGATGACGGCGTGCGCCATCAACTTTGGACGATCACCGACGACGCGACAATCGAGAAACTGACCCGCGCCTTCGATGCCTTACCGGCCGTGTACATTGCCGACGGCCATCACCGATCGGCAGCGGCTGCGCGTGTCGCCGCAGCCCGCAAAGGCGACGGCTCGCTTGCATATTTCCTGTCCGTGATCTTTCCAGAGCATGAAATGACCATCCTCGACTACAATCGGGTGGTGAAAGATCTGAACGGCCGCAGTCCCGAACAATTTATCGCCGAATTGCGCAAGAGCTTCGCGGTAACGCAGTCCAATCAGCCAGTGCGGCCCGCATCATCGCATGATTACGGGATGTACCTGAGCGGCCACTGGTACAGACTTTCAATTCGCCCAGAACTGGTTGCGGCCGATCCAATTGGGCGACTTCCAATCACCATTCTCACCCGCAACATCATTGAACCACTGCTCGGCATCAGTGACCCGCGCACCGACAAGCGCATCGATTTCATTGGCGGAGCACGCGGGCTGGAAGAACTGGAGAGGCGTGTGAAGTCAGGCGAGATGGCTGTCGCCTTCTCGCTTTATCCGACTCAAATGCGCGATCTGATGGCAGTCGCCGACGCCGGCGGTATCATGCCGCCGAAATCAACGTGGTTCGAACCCAAGCTCGCCGACGGCATGGTCAGTCACATACTCGATTGACCAAGCGCCGCCAGCGACGATCCCGCCGCGTTTTTCCTGGGCTACTGTAGACTCAGCGCCACGAAGCTCGGATCCCCGTCAGGAGACACCACAAGCAGCACGACGGCCTTTTTGCCGTCCTTCTTGAGCTTGTCGACCCGCTGCTGCAGCTCGGTCGCATTTGAGACGGGCTGCTGCTGGACTTCGGCGATGACCATTCCGGGCGCGAGCCGCTTCTCCGAAGCCGGCGAATTCGGATCGACACCGGTGATCACAACACCTTTCACTTTGTCCTTGATGTTGTGCTTCTTGCGCAGTTCGTCGGTGAGGTTGGCGAGATCGAGGCCAAGCGCTTTTTTCACGGCCGGCTTGCTCTCGGGCGTCGCGTCCTTCTTGTCGTTCGACACGGCCGCGACTTTCTTTTCATCCTCGAGGCGGCCAAGCTTGACCGTCTTCTTTTCCTCTTTGCCCTTGCGGATGACGATAACCTCAACGTCCTTGCCGACGGGCGTGTCAGCAACGATCTTCGGCAGGTCGCGCATTTCCTTGACGTCCTTGCCGTCGAACTTGACGATCACATCGCCCGGCTCGATTCCGGCGGGCTTGGCCGGGCCTTTATCGTCGATGCCGGCGACCAGCGCACCGCGCGTCGGATTGATGCTAAGACTCTCGGCGATCTCGTCGCTCACCTGCTGAATACGGACACCGAGCCAGCCGCGGCGCACCTCTTTGAATTCGCGAAGTTGATCGACGACAGGGATCACGGTTTTCGAGGGCACCGCAAAGCCGATGCCGATCGATCCACCCGACGGCGAAATGATCGCGGTGTTGACGCCAATGACTTCGCCGTTGAGGTTGAACAGCGGTCCGCCCGAATTGCCACGGTTAATCGAGGCATCAGTCTGGATGTAGTTGTCGTAGGGGCCGGACTGAATGTCGCGGTTGCGCGCCGAGACGATGCCGGCCGTCACCGTTCCGCCCAGACTGAACGGATTTCCGATCGCGATCACCCACTCGCCCAGACGCAGCTTGTCGCTGTCGCCGAATTTCACCGCCTTCAACGGCTTGGTCGGCGTAACCTTGATCAGCGCGAGATCGGTCTTCTGATCGCGGCCAACCACTTCGGCCTTCAACGTCGTGCCATCGTTGAGAATAACGCTGACCTCGTCGGCTTCGGAAATGACGTGATTGTTCGTCACGACGAGTCCGCTCGGGTCGATGATAAAACCGGAACCCAGCGAATTGACGCGACGCGGCGTCGGCGTCTGATTGTTTTGTCCCGGGCCGCTCTGGCCGTTTTGCCCACGCCGGTTCTTGAAAAACTCTTCGAAGAATTCCTCAAACGGAGATCCCGGCGGCAATTGCGGCATCGCGCCGCCTCGCAGATCGACCGACTGTTTGGTTGAAACGTTTACGACGGCGTCGATGACTTGCTCCGCCACATCGGCGATCCCCTCAGGTCCGCGCGCGGCCGCTGGAGCCGTCATCTCGAGAAAGGCGATGGCTGCTGCCGCGGTTACGGTCAAGCCGGCCCGACCAAGGCGTGTTTTCGGGCAGAAAGCGTTTGCGCCCATGGGCGTCAGTTCTCCTGGGAATAGGCTGTTCGAGAGAGTGGCCCCGACTTATAGGCGATTCAAGGGCACTGCCAATCAATACCATGCGAGGCCGGGTTTCCCTATCAGCCCCGGACCAGCCAGACTAGGATCAACCCAATCACCGCTGAGCCAATACCGATTAAACGGAGCGAGATGTCCTGCGTTTCCAGCACGCTGGTCATGGCCCGTTTAGCCGCCTCTGGAAACGCCGCGAAGATCAGACCTTCGATGACAAAAACCAGTCCAAGCGCGGCCAGGAAATCCGACATGCGGGCTCGACGCGGCTGCTATCGCGCCGGCGCCGAAGGTGCCGGCGTTCCTGAGTTCTCCCGCCGTTTTCCGGAGGGGTCGGTGAAATAGCGGAAGAAGTTCGAATCGGGCTTCAGCAGCATACGGGTGTCAGTGTGCTTGAACCCCTGCTCGTAGGCCTGCATCGACCGGTAGAAAGCAAAGAAATCGGGATCCTGATTGAAGGCGTCGGCGAAAATCTGGTTGCGCGTCGCATCGCCTTCACCGCGAATCTGTTCCGATTTCGAAGTCGCGTCGGCCACGAGCACGGTAACCTCCCGGTCGGCTCGCGAGCGGATCTCCTGTGCGCGCTGCGCGCCCTGCGCGCGGAACTCAGCCGCTTCGCGCTGCCGTTCAGTCTGCATGCGCTGATAGACCGCCTGGCTGTTTTGCTCCGGCAGGTCGGCGCGGCGGATTCGAACGTCGACAACCTCGATCCCAAAGGCAGTGGCTTCGCGGTCGACGAGTTCGCGAATACGCGCCATCAGATCGGCACGCTGATCCCGCACGACGTGGGTAAATGTGACCTCGCCGAGCACCCGACGCAGCGCTGAATTGAGCAGGATGGACAGCTGCGAATTCGCGCCGTTGATTGAGCCCAGTGTCTGGTAGAAGCGGAGCGGATCCTTGATCCGGTACCGGGCGAACGCGTCGACCACCAATCGCTTCTGATCCGAAGCAATTACTTCCTGCGGAGGCGCTTCCAGATCGAGGATGCGCTTATCGATGTATACGACTGAATCGATAAACGGCGCCTTCACATGAAGGCCTGGGTCAGGGACTGGCGGCCGTGGTTCACCCAGCCGGACAACGAGCGCTTGCTGGGTCTGGTAAACAGTGAACAGCGACGAATAGCCGACGATCAGCGCGGCAACGACCACAACAGCCAAAATGCCGCCGACAAAATTGGTTCTCATTGCCGGCCTCCGCTTTGCGGCTGACTGCGCGGCTGGGTCGGACGCGTAAGCTCGTTGAGCGGCAGGTAGGGCACGACATTGCTTCCGCCGCCGCCGCCTGAATCCAGGATGATCTTGTCGGTACCGCCGAGTATGCGCTCCATTGTTTCGAGATACATGCGTTCGCGCGTGACGTCGGGTGCCTTCTTGTATTGTTCAAAGATTTTGAGAAAACGAGCCGTTTGGCCGGTCGCTTCGGCAACAGTCTGCTGCTTGTAAGCTTCGGCGGCTTGCGTGATCTGTGCGACGCGTCCGCGCGCTTCAGGCACGACCCGGTTAGCGTAGGTCTGCGCCTCGTTGATGGCGCGCTCAAGATCGGCGCGCGCCGCCTGCACGTCGCGGAAAGCATCGATCACCTGCGACGGCGGATCGACTTTCTGCAACTGAACCTGCTGCACCAAAATGCCAGCGCCGTAGTGATCGAGCGTCCGCTGCATCAACTCCTGCACTGCATTTTCGATGGTTTGCCGCGCACCGGTCAGGATCGGCTGAATGTCGGATCGGCCAACCACTTCGCGCATCGCGCTTTCGGCCACGGCCTTCACCGTGCCTTCCGGATTCTGGATGTTGAACAGGTAATCGCCGACGCCGGTCGGCTTGACCTTCCACAGCACCGAGAAATCAACATCGACGATGTTTTCATCGCCGGTCAGCATCAGGCTTTCCTCGGGTACGTCGCGCGTCGTGGTGCCGCCACGACGAAGATCGTCGACAATCCTCATGCCGATATCGATCTTGTTGATGCGCAAGGCTTTCGGGGTGAGCACTTTCTCGACCGGATACGGAAGATGATAGTTCAGGCCCGGTTGGACCTCACGCACCTGCTTGCCAAAGCGGAGCACGACACCGAGCTCGTCCGGTTCAACGCGAAAAAATCCCGAGAAACCCCAAAGCACCAACACACCAAGGACAATGAGAGCGAAGCCGCGTCCGCCCAGATTGCCGCCGGGCAGCACGCGGCGCAGTCTGTCCTGGCCGCGGCGCAGAATTTCTTCGAGATCTGGCGGTGTCGGTCCCGGCGATTGCGGCCCCGAGCCCCATGGCCCCTTGCCGCCCGAGCCCCAGGGCCCACCGCCGCCCTGATTGGTCCAAGGCATTGAAAATGTCTCCCGCGCCGCCCGTTCATCCGGGGCGCCTGTTGTCGGGAGGGTTATAGGGGACCGTAGGCGCCGTTACAACGCGCCGTCATGCCCCGCATTAACGCTGTTTCAGCGGCGTATATATGTCGCGAACGAGAAATCCGCGTCATCGTCGGGGCCGGCAAAATGCTCTTCACGTGACGCTTCCTGCCAGATTTCGTGGTCTATTGGAGGGAACATCGCATCGCCGTCGGGCGAAGCATGCACATGCGTAATTTCCAGACGGTCGGCCATCGGCATTGTGGCGGCGAAGATGTCGCTCCCGCCGATCACCATAATTTCATCGACCCGGCGTTTTGCCGCATCAGCACGCGCAAAGCTAAGCGAAGCATCAAGACTTGTTGCCAACACTGCACCGGGAGCAACCAAACGGAAATCACGCGAGAGGACAATATTGGTGCGGCCGTCGAGCACCTTGCCTATCGACTCGTGCGTCTTGCGGCCCATGATCATCGGGCGATTGAGCGTTACTTTGCGGAAATGCTGAAGGTCCGACTTCAGATGCCATGGCAACTGGCCGTCCCGGCCAATAACGAGGTTGTCGCCGATTGCGGCCACCAGCACGATTTTCATGACGCCGACGGTGAAGCAGAATTGGAGCGCATTGGGATCGCCTTCGGGCAATACGAATAAGACAAAACTCTTCTGACTTTATTACCAACGTCGCAGCCTAAAGTGCGAATTTCCTCCAAAAATATGCAACGAAGTTCCCGCGTTAAATTCAGCTTAGCGCGACGTCTCGAAACGGAAGCAACCGCGCAATCGCTTTTTGGCACCCAGATTACACCGCCACCGCGGCCTTGATGTGCGGGTGCGGATCGTAGTTCTCGATCGAAAAGTCTTCATAGCGAAACGCGAATATGTCCTTCACGGTGGGAATAAGCCGCATCGTCGGCAGCGGTTTCGGCGCGCGCGACAGCTGCAGACGGGCCTGCTCAAGGTGATTGAGATAAAGATGCGCATCACCCAGCGTGTGTATGAAGTCTCCCGGCTTGTAGCCGGTCACCTGCGCCATCATCTGCGTGAGCAGCGCGTAGGATGCGATATTGAACGGCACGCCGAGAAAAACATCGGCCGAGCGTTGATAGAGCTGGCACGACAGTTTGCCCTCCGCGACATAAAACTGAAAAAGGCAGTGGCAGGGAGGCAAGGCCATCTTGTCGACCTCGGCTGGGTTCCACGCAGTAACAATGAGCCGCCGCGAATCCGGATTGCGCCTGATCATCGCTACGACATTGCCGATCTGGTCGATGGTCTTTCCGTCCTGCGCCGGCCATGATCGCCACTGCTGGCCGTAAACGGGGCCCAATTCTCCGCGCTCATCCGCCCATTCGTCCCAGATGCGCACGCCATGTTCCTGCAAATACCTGACGTTCGTATCGCCGGCCAAAAACCACAGCAGCTCATGGACGATCGATTTCAGATGCAGCTTCTTGGTCGTGACCAAGGGGAAGCCTTCATCAAGCGCAAACCGCATTTGGTGACCGAACACCGACAACGTCCCGGTTCCGGTGCGGTCGTGTTTCTCGACCCCACGGCTGAGGATGAGTTCCATCAAGTCAAGATATTGGCGCATCTTTTGGAATATCGGCTGGCGACTCGAAGATGGGGAAGTTTATCGCCGGGAGCAACGGCTGGCAGCCGTTTTTCAACCGCCCAAATGCCAGCCCCCGCGCGCGACTCCTGATACAATTGCCTCCGGTGCAGTTGGGGGTATGCCATGAGCTTTGACCGCATTCTTGTCGCCCGGATTCTGTTTACTCTCATGACCGCCGGCTGGGCACTGCTTACAGTGGTGGCTGATTTCAACAAGACCCATGCCACCAATCCGCAGTGGACGCCGCACGCGCGATTCCACGTGGTGTGGCAGATCTCCAGTTATGTCGGACTGGGCGTGCTCGCCTTTGCGCTCATCTGGTGGCCGGGACCGCTTGCCGTCGAGCGGCTCTATTTCGTCGCGGCCATGGGCGCGGTCGTCTATGCGGCTTTTTTCGCGGCGCTGATTGCAATGCCGATTTACGGCGGCGCCGCCTACGACAAAAACGGCTACCAGCCGTTCAAAGCGCCTATCCCGATCTTCGCGAAAAAGTGGGACGCCAATATCACCGCCTTTTCAATTCAGCTTGTGATTCTGGTGGCAGGAATATTGACGGTATCCGGCGCTGTCGCCGGCTAGTCGAAACGGCGCGCGGGAGTTCGCGCGCCGCCGCAACTATTCGACAAATACTTCTTCGCGCCGCTTGCGGATCATCGGCAGCGCTGCGAGCACCAGCAGGCTTGCCGCAATAGCGATCAGCACGCCCGAAATCGGCCGCGTGATGAACACGGTGGCGTCGCCGCGCGCGATGAGCATTGCCCGGCGCAGGTTTTCCTCCATCAACGGGCCAAGCACAAATGCCAGCACCAGCGGTGCCGGCTCAAAATCGTGCTTGGCAAGCCAGTATCCGACCAGTCCGAAAATCGCCGCGATCACCACGTCCGTCGGTGAGTTGTTGATTGAATAAATTCCGATGCAGCAGAACACGATGATCGACGGATACAACAAGCGATAAGGTACCCGCAGCAGAGTGACCCACACGCCGACCAACGGCAGATTGATGATGACCAGCATGAGGTTGCCGAGCCACATCGAGGCGATCATGCCCCAGAACAACTCCGGCTGTTTCGTCATCACCTGCGGTCCCGGCACGATGCCGTGGATGGTCATTGCGCCGACCATCAAGGCCATGACCGCGTTCGGCGGAATGCCCAAAGTCAGCAACGGAATAAATGAAGTCTGCGCCGCGGCGTTGTTGGCTGCTTCAGGCGCTGCCACACCCCTGATCTCACCCCGGCCGAAGCGTTCGGGGGTCTTCGAAATGCGCTTCTCGAACGTATAGGCGGCGAACGAGGCCACAACCGCTCCGCCCCCCGGCAGGATACCAAGGATAGATCCGAGAATGGTACCGCGCGCGATCGCGCCGGAAGAATCGATCAGGTCCTGCCGCGTCGGCATCAGGCCCTTGATCTTGCTTTGAACGATGTCGCGACTTTCCTGCGACATCTCGAGATTGCGGATGATTTCGGCGAAACCGAACACACCCATGGCGACGTTGGCGAAGCCGATACCGTCGGACAGCTCGGCGATGTCGAAGGTCATGCGGCCGGCGCCGGTTTCCAGATCCGAACCGACCATCGACAGCAGCAGACCGGTCAGGATCATGGCGATGGCATTGAGAACCGAGCCTTTCGCCAGCACTACCGCGAAGATGAGGCCGAGCACCATCAAAGAGAAGTATTCCGCGGGACCGAAGAGCAGCGCGAGTGAGGTCAGCGGCGTGCCCAGTGCCGCCACCAAGACGGTGGAGACGCAACCGGCGAAGAATGAGCCGATGGCGGCGATCGACAGTGCTGCTCCGGCGCGGCCTTGACGCGCCATTTGGTGGCCATCGAGGCAAGTCACCACCGAAGTTGCCTCACCTGGAATGTTTACCAGCACCGACGTCGTCGACCCGCCGTACTGAGCCCCGTAGTAAATGCCGGCGAGCATGATCAAAGCGCCGACAGGCGGCAATCCAAACGTGATCGGCAGAAGCATGGCAACGGTCGCCACGGTGCCGATACCAGGAAGTACACCGACCAATGTGCCAACGAGCGCACCCAGTAGACAGAATCCGATGTTGTACGGATGCGCCGCGACCGAAAATCCAAGCGCAAGGTTGGCGAGAAGTTCACTCATGACTACTTTTTCTCAGTACCAGGGCCAAAGCTGAAACGGCAGTTGCAGCAGATAGACAAAAAGACCCACGCAGAACGCCGTCATCGCCACGGCGGCGATAAGACTTTCCACCCACCGCATTTCGGATGAGCCGCAGATCGAGATCATGAAGGCCGCAAAGGTGGAAGGGATCAACCCCAGCGGCGGAACCGTCACGAATCCAAGATGAACGCCGCGGATCATGCCGGCGAAGGCAAGGATCGCAAGGATGACCCAGGCCGGGCCACGGATTGCATAGCTATCGAGCGGTGGCCCGTCGAAAAGCATTCCACTGAGCGCAACCAATGCGCCTACAATTGCGAGGAGGGTGGCAAATAAACGCGGCGCGGTGCCAGGTCCAAACGCGAAGCCATGCATGCCGGGAAGATCGCCCGACGCCCAGATCGCCACAATGGCGAGAGCAATGAGTGCCAGCCCGCCATAAAATTCGCGCGGGCCGCGGACCTTGAAACGCAACCCACCCCCGTTCGGGGGGGATCTGACCCCCTCGGCCATCTTTGTCCTCCCGCCTGGTTGTTGTTGCTTCTTATTTCTTACGCTGTCGCCGGTGCCCCACGCCCGATCCCTAGCATATGACAAGGCCCGGCCGGAAGCACGGATGTTACAGCCAGCCCGACAGGCCCAAAATACCCCCGACGGCGAATAGCCATAGCGGATTAATGCGTGTTGCAAACGCAATTACTGCGGTAACCGCGGTGATTAAAGCGGCATAAATATTGTGGTCTGCGCTCCGGGCCAGCACAAAAGCGCTCGCGCCAATCAAACCGAGCGAAACCGGCACCAGGCCGGCCTGTATAGCGATACGCCAGCGCGCCTCCTTGAAACGGTCCCAGGTGCGCGCGACCAGAAACGCGAACACGCAGGTCGGGCCACACATTGCTACCGTCGCAACGGCTGCACCCGCGAGACCTGCGACGTGGTAGCCGATCAGCGTGACGATGATCACGTTTGGCCCCGGCGAAATTTGCGCAATGGCAAAACTATCGGCGAACTGCCGATCGCTCATCCAGTGCATCACATCGACGGCGATGCGATGCATTTCCGGAATTGCCGCGTTGGCGCCGCCGACTGCGAACAGCGACAGCAGCGCGAAATAACCGAACAACGGGATGAGCGGGTTTTCGTTCATCGCCTTATCCACGCGAGAGCGATGCTGATTGGCGCAAGCACCGCGAAGACCAGCGGCAGTGGCCATTGCATGATTGCAACGCCGACGAACGCCGCGATCGCGATGAGCGGCGCCCAGTCCCGGCGGTTGCGGAACAATGGCGCCGCCATCTTTGCCACGACCGCAATCAGCAGCCCGACCGCGGCAGCAGTAATGCCCGCAAGAATGCGGCCGAGCATTTCGATATCGCCGAACCGCGCATACAGAAAAGCGAGCACCGTAACGATGATCAACGGAGGGCCCATGAGTCCGGCGAGCGCCACCGCCGCTCCGGCTGCCCCTCCGAAACGCGAGCCGAACACAACCGAGAAGTTAACGACGTTGGGACCTGGCAGGAACTGGGACAGCGCGAACGCCTCATTGAACTCTTCAGCCGTCATCCACCCGCGCTGGTCGACGATCATGCGCCGCGCCCACGGCAGCGCACCACCGAACCCCGAGATGGAGACGACAACAAAGGCGCGGAATAGTTCTAGCAGAGAGGGCCGTGCGGCGACCGATCGGGATGGCGCGACGGAATCGGACATGACGGCAGCAATATCCCGCGCCACGGGTGCAGACTAGATGGATTGTGCATGGCCGCCACGCCTGAACTTCGGCTCGCAGTCGCGTGGAAATTCGGGCAAGCTCGATCGTCCCGTTTGGCATGAGTGATGGGCTATGGGAACCGGTAGTTTACTCTTGAACGTCCTGTGGATTCTGTTCGGTGGCTTCTACATGGCGTTGGGCTGGCTGATCGCAGCCGTCATCATGGTTCTCACCATCATCGGCATTCCCTGGGCTCGCGCGGCTTTCACGATCGCGGCCTATACGCTTCTTCCCTTCGGTCACACCGTTGTGTCACGGCCGACAGGGATCGGCGGCGGTTTCCTTGGCTTTGTCGGCAATTTGATCTGGCTGCTGCTGGCCGGCTGGTGGCTCGCACTGGGTCATTTGCTTACGGCACTGCTGCTCGCGATTACACTTATCGGCATTCCTTTTGCATGGGCCCATCTCAAGCTTGCCGGCCTTGCACTTTGGCCGATCGGCAAAGACATCGTGGGCACAGGTTAAGGCCTGAAATTCCGGCTCCGGCCTCACTCTTCCTTCGGTAACCTTTGCCTCCTATATTTCAGGTGCCGGGGAGACCCGGCTATGGCGATAAACGGCCGTCGTAATAAACCCATCGGACCCGGGGGCAGTACCCGGCGCCTCCACCCAAGCCCGGCGGGCACGGGCTTCGGC
>Ga0207428_10000622_pt1 | contig 41839 bp, 50 predicted proteins | sample RhiMethybrSRZTD1_FD_187600 | JGI IMG/M metagenome (GOLD analysis project Ga0207428, IMG submission 187600) | Populus rhizosphere microbial communities from Tennessee, USA - Rhizosphere MetaG P. TD hybrid SRZTD1 (SPAdes) (version 3) | ecosystem: Host-associated > Plants > Roots > Rhizosphere >...
ACCATCGGGTTTTGTTACAAATGGTAAAATTAACACTGTAATTGATGTTCCGAATGGTAAATGGCTAGCAACCGGTAACTGGAGTATCATTATGAATAATGGAAACGTTACAAAATTTGAAACCAAAATGACTTGGTACAATAGTAGCGGAACTAATGCACACACTCACGAATTGACAAACTTTAGGGCCGCTGCTGGCGATATACAAACATTACCTATGAGTGGACCCGCCAACCAAATAGTCATAAAAGGAGTTACGGATGTAGGATCAAATAGCAGAGTATCATGGCTTGAAGTTCCTACTATTATTACAATTAATGATCGTAAGATACTTTCCATTTCATTAGATGACAACAAGACCACTCACCACTTTGGTGGCCAGCCACTATTGGGAATTGTTGATTCATTCGTACCGTGTTCAGATTTGCCTGGACCTAACATGGAGATCCTGCCCCCCTGTAGTGTAAGCCCAGTTGGAGAGCAAGGTTTCGCTTTAACAAATGATAGTTTAACAAATGATAGTTTAACATTTACACCTTCCGAAGATTCCTTGACTTATGGTGGAACTCTTCCAGGAGGGGGAATACCGCCTGGAGATGAACAAACAGGTGGAGGAGGAATACCGCCTGGAGGAATACCTGGAGGAGGAATACCGCCTGGAGATGAACAAACAGGTGGAGGAGGAATACCGCCTGGAGATGAACAAACAGGTGGAGGAGGAATACCGCCTGGAGATGAACAAACAGGTGGAGGAGGAATACCGCCTGGAGATGAACAAACAGGTGGAGGAGGAATACCGCCTGGAGATGAACAAACAGGTGGAGGCGAGATGAATCCGCAATGTACTGTTTTGAAGATCGAGAATATAACTACAAATGGTTTTGAAACCGATCCTTCTGACTATCATCCACCTTCTGATGCAATTGACGGGTCCTCGACTACATGGTGGTCTTACAATGGCAAAAATCCCTGGGCAGAGATTAGTTTGAACGAGCCACAATCTATTTGCGGAGTGTCAGTGCAATGGAATAAAGGAGATGAAAGGAAATATTCATTTGATATAGAAGTTTCTGAAGATGGTAACAACTATGAAAAAGTGTTTGAAGGCAGTAATAAGAAAGGTTCAACAGGGCAAGAAATATATCCATTTGAAGAAGGGATAAACGGGAAGTTTGTTAAATTGACAATCACTAGCACTAGCTCAAAAGATGGTTGGGCTAGCATACAGGAAATCGGTGCGCTTGGACTCCCTAGCGGTTACAATCAAACAGGTGGAGGAGGAATACCGCCCGGAGGAATACCTGGAGGAGGGATTCCGCCCGGAGATAATCAAACAGGTGGGCCTGTAGATAATCAAACAGGTGGAGGAGGAATACCGCCCGGAGGGATTCCGCCCGGAGATAATCAAACAGGTGGGCCTGTAGATAATCAAACACGGCAGGCGTCATAGTACCTCTGATAAAAAGGAATATTGTCAATTGGTTAGCATTCAAACAATTTTTGGAAACGGACTCATGTGACTATAGGTACTTTCTGTCCCAGTATGGTACCTGAGTATGCAAATTCATTTTTCATTATCGCATCTGTGTATGAGGGGAACATGGAAGCGTCTATATACGATCCATGCATTGGTAACACAATCTTGAGTTCAAGTTTTACAAGACTTCTGGTCGATTGCCTTACCGGTTCTTTACTTTCAAATATTCCTACTGCCCTATACAACTGAATCATATCATCTGAAAGATCATTAGAAATAATTGGCTTATCGTTTCCGGGTTGAATAAAAAGATCCGATGGAAATAATGATTTCGTAGTTTCCTCGAAGATCATCATTGCTGTCCCAATGGTGAACATGGGGAGTCATGATAAATCTAAGGGTTAGCGTCATGGGTATCGACGGGCATAAATTCACTTTGGCTACTTTAAAAAATAAGATAATTCTGGACTAATTTCTTTGATAATTGCCATAACCGGAATGGTTTTCATTTTTTCTATTCTCAAACATATTTCTTTTTGGTAATGGTGGACTATCATTTTCATGTCCCGGATGTGATCTTATATGGGGCCAATATTGTGAAGGAGTAATCGGGTTTTTACAAATTGGACAATTTTGATGATCACATTTATGATTACCTATGAAATTAGGATGAATTGTCAAGTTACACTTATCGCACTTATTTTTTTCCAAAATTGCTCTAAATATAGTACTATTATGCACAATAAAGATGTATTGATATCTACATTGATCAACCAATATTCAAGATAATGCAATTAACTAACACAAATCTCAGTTATTAGTATCATTTCCTTTAATTATTACTAACAAAGATATTTGAATCCAGAAATAAATTGAACTCCATTCAAAAGCTTCCAAGGCGATATCAAAAATAATAATTAAACACTTGTCAATCCTGCATTTATTTGCAGAGTAACTAGATATAGGAGAGATTACTTAATTAATAATACTAGTAGATATATAATGAATAGATTATTTCATGACAACACTTGCTTGTTGATGATGGCTTCTGCACGGTGCTTGTAAGCAATGACAGTGTGTAAAAAATGTAGTAAACATGAAGAATATCACTCATGTTCTACATGTAATCAACATTTGTGTATCGAGTGCTTTAATACAGTTCATTTTGGGATTAATGCACCCAGATCAGGTACTTCATTAGTATATAACAAATGCGTCTTTTGTGCGGAAATATATGGGAGTAATGTTAAGGTTCAAGTTTGCGATAAATGTACAATCATACTGACTTGGATATCTTCGATGAATTATCTAGCTGCAGTAAATAGGGTTTCACAGCTGATAAGGACAAACAGGTTTGATTCAAAGCTAAAAAATGAAAACTATTGTAAAGTAAATTTTGGAACACATGCTACTCAAGTTATTATGGACGCAGTAGACAGTTTAAAAATACAGTAACAAAATCCTAGTTTTAGTTTTTAATAGATGCGCGCACTTCTAAAAAGTTAAAATCCAAGTTATTAAACGAAGGTGTGGTAGGATGAATAAAAATTAAGATACTGGGGAATTGCTAGTTTTGTTTATCAATGATCTTTTTAAAACTAGTTTATACGTTAAATAGGTACGAATTGTTTCAAATGTATATCTTAAAAAGGTAATGATTAAACTGGATCCCCTGTACTGACCTGATTATTATCCCTCTTGACCGCAGTAGGTTTGCGTTCTGCAATGTCTTCTACGTTCATCGGTTACTTTCTACCTTTTTCATTCTCTCTATTTTCATTTGCATTGTTTGAACCTGTATAGACGTCAGGATCTGCCACTTTCTGTGCCGAATCTGTAGTTTTCTCTGCAGTACCTCTAAATGCCCTCTTTATTTTGTCAAATGTGTTGCCCATATTAGCGGATCCATCACAAGTTATTTAACTCTATGCAGTATTCTGTTCCAAATGTGAGAATACATCATTATTCTGTTACTACAAATTTGGCACAAAAACCAGGACTCAAAGACTAGATAAAATATTCTCATTAGGAATTGACAAGACAAGACACGAGTGATTAGCGTTTTAAACCAGATGATGGTATTAAATTTCTTCCTTAGTCTTTTAGTCGTAGTAGCCATTTTACAAATTTACGAAGAATATTATAACTGCGTGCCATCTGAAAACCAAATCCACCTCGACGGATGTCAACGAAATAATTCAATTGATATGTTTTAACACTTAAAATTTCTATCATGTTCTAACATGAAGTTTAAAAGTCAAAATCCAGTGTAAGTTATCAGCTTGAATGTTTACAATGACAGTAATAGTGCCTATGCGAAATAGTCATATGAAACCATTAAAATACATAAAATTGAACATTTGCACAATAGGAATGATTGTAGGAATTCTAGTTATCAGTAGTTTATTCTTAATACCATTAGAAGAACACTGGTAATGTTTTTAATAGAACCCAGCCTGAGGATATGAGAACTGAAAATGTTCCCGATTGAATAGTTGTCATATCCGTCTGGATTTGGATCAGAACTTAACAATACGCCTCCCGACGGCGAGATCTGTAAATTCGACTCTAATCGCCCATCAGTCGTTTAAGCGTATAGAGAAAATTCTTTGTTTCCAAATATTAGCAAAATCATATTAGGATCAACTAACGTCTGATACTAATTATATACACAGATATATGATCAGCGTGTATTATAACCATGCATGATTCTTTTTACGGAAATAATCATCGTAGTAATAAAGATAAACCAAGCCCAACTGTGCGGCCGGTGGACAGATCCAAGGAGCAACTCAAGCATCTTGAAAACATTCTCTCAAACCCTAGAATATCTCAAAGTGTAAAAAAAAGATTCATGTCTGAGAAAGCAGGCGGTTATTGTTCTGTGTGTGGTGGTGTAGCAACTCAAATCGCAAGTTATGACATGGTTAATGCCACGCTTGTGGAAAAATATTGTGACACATGTCTAGCGCGGGAAATTAATTGAAAATTGACCGATTTAAGCAAGATCGATATTCAAGTATAGCACGGATTTAAACACACTTAAAATATTTTTATGTCCCATTCCAAGTTTGTATACCAATAGCTAAAACTACGGTTCCCGGTGAGACATCAACAATCATCCTTAATTGATGAATTCCAAGTATACTACGAAAGGAAATAGATGACTTTCTTCAAAAGTCATTCGAATTGAGGCAATTACTTGCTGAAGTTAATAAGCAGATGATAGCTGCCGCATAACAAAATCCGCAACAGCTGATTTACGACAAACCTTATTAATATAGATCTGGCTGAACTTTTCAAGAAGAATCGGACTACTAAAATCAAAGTTGTGTACTCCAAATCTCATTGTTTTATCTGTACATGGGAGGTTATTCTGCATAAAATTTGACCATGAAATATCGCATGTTCGACATTTAAATTCCCCGCGTGAGCCATCGGGTTTTACTGTTCTGTCATAATTTAACCATATTACAATTCGGTATGATATTCTTGCTTGTTGATATCTAATTTTTAGTTTTCATGAAAACAAACTTGATACAAGATCAACCCAAAATTCTTAATTCATTGTGTAGTTTGCCAGATTCAATTATTGATATAATTTTGAGTTAATGACAAAACTGGTGGGTTTGGGAATTATGCAGAGTATTTCCCCTCCAGTTATGTCATTGCGGAGATTGCGATTAGGTGAGTTGTCATATAATCGTTGTAAACACTGATGGGATCATGGAAGATTAGTATGGTGGTACTCGTAAAGAAATCAAAAACCCCATCAGTTTCTGTACTTTGGTACTAATTGGTGAGAAATTAGTAATTGTATATGAACAGCATAGGATAAAAGGTTTAGACAGTCGATTGATTGAGATTGGTAGTTTGGTTGCGATAATCTACTAATAGGAGTTAACACGAAAAATTGTATTCTATTTAGTTTATAATGTACTTTCTTTCTATATAATGTGAATGATAGAAAAGACACTGAAAAGTATTGAGCCCTTTACATCAAGTGCAGAAAAAAATTCGAGATTTTGTATAGGATGCGGAGAACCTGCGACCAAGCTAGTCAAATACAGTACTATAGGAGCAATAATAATAGAGAAGTATTGTGATAAATGTGCCGATGCAATTAAAGAAAGTTAGGTAATTAATGCCGACTAAATTCAGTCGGGGATAACTATATCATGATAATTGCTAATTGAAGTGGAATTTGATTCGAATCCAACGAAGCCCAAATTATTAAGCTCTACTAATTGAAATGATGTAAAATTCTTTTTCCGAGCTATACTTTCCTAAGAATATAATTGAAAAACTATTCAATTATCACAAGCTAAAGTGTACCTACTTTTAGTAATAATAGAAAGCTACATAAAACACGCGATGTACACATTAAATTATGACAACAAACCAAACATTAATGAATCAAAGTAATATGAAAATTAATCAAAGTATATTTCTTCTATGTGACCATTGCCTCTGGACTGCAACATGTCTCAGTAAATTACATATAAATCAGTTATTGGGAGCAAACAACATATGTCCTGCATGCAAATATGAACAATTATCCAGCTTTCCTATAACTCCAAACGAGTCATTTACATATAGCCATTCCAGAACGAGAGGGCTAGAGGTTGTCTTTGGAATTAAAAAATAATTTATATTTACAGCGACATTCTTGGTTCACGAACACTAATTGACCTTTTTACGAATAAAGCCAATTATTGGCTCTAGCATATTTATGAAAAGTTAGTTACCGCAAAATTTATGTTTGTAGCGCTTTTCGATTATACACCGGTTTAAAACAGAAATTTACGTCTCAAAAATCGCTCTGATACTATTCAATAGTATTTTATATCGAAATGTAAGTTGAAGTGAGAGGTCGTTCGCAAAATGGAGTTAATTACGTTCATTAATATTACGGAAAGAACAGACATTATCCTAACTATGAGTTATAGAAGTGGTTTTGGAGGTCCAAAACCAGTAGAAATGGGAAAGGAATACGAAGTTGAAATATCAGAAATAAGCAGGAGGGGCGACGGAATTGCTAGAATCCAGGGTTTTGTAATATTTGTTGAAGGTGCAAAAAGTGGACAGAAAACGAACATAAGAATTACCAGTGTGGGAGATCGCTTCGCAAAAGCACAAATTGTGTAAATAAAGAAAGATCCATCACACGAGCGTAAGTAATAGTCTTTAGTTTATTAAAAGGGTAACATTAAGACTATCACATCTAGTTTGGGCTTAATTTGATACCCGTATTTTTTTGGTTTTATTCTAAAACTAAGAAACTCTTTTTATTGTTTGTAGGTTGAATCGAATCTTAAAATATAAAGTTATGTAATACTTTAGGACTAAAAGCTCTCATTGAGTCCAGAATTCAATCAGTATAATTCGTTACTCTTTTATACTCAATATAACGCCTAGAGAATTCTTTATCAATCTCTTCATTCTTAATAATCTCGCCTCTACGTCCAGGCGTCCTTACAACTTGCTGATTAACCATCTTTCTTTCATCATCCAATTCGTTGAAACCTAGATATGTATCATAGATTCGTTGTTTCATGGTCCTTAGGTAAGTGCTATATCTCTCTCTAAAGTCTACCTCGACGTCCGAAAAAATATTACTACTCAATTCCGGGTCTGTCCACATCTTAATGTATTCTCTCTCACATATAAGAATGCACTGCTCCACGATAAGAAAAACGAGAGATTATAAATTATCTTTGGTAACTTTAATTGAAAAATTGGACTCCGATATCATTGGCAAGTTCTACTATATTATAACATTCTCCAAATAATAAAGTAAATCTATCTATTGATTTTTCTTACCAGAGGAGAACTAGCATGCTCAATAATTGAGTTATAGAGCAAGATATGCTTTTTGGCAACTTCCTTCCAGAGTAGATGCTTTCTAAGGTCTATAACCGCATCTTTGTATTGCTTGTAATTCATTTTAAGTTTTAGAAGAGAATTTGAGAACTCTACTGGATTGCGATTAACCATCATCCCTAACTTCATATCCGAGAATTCTTTGAAAAATTCCAACTTACTTGAAATAAATGGAAGTCCATGAGCTAACCCATCGTACATGACACCTGAACCAGAAGTTACTTTGTAAGGAAGGATCAGTACATCGGCACAATAGAAGAGCAATGATAAATCTTTTTCACTCAGAAAGCCCCTGTTCAAGTTGATCACCCCTTCATTTTCAAATTTCTCCTTTAGTTTTTCTCTTCCGTAATGGTTTCGTGAGGTGTTTATTACAACTTTCCAGTCCTTAGGTATCTTCATCTTTCCAATTACATCCCATCCCTTGGTTGCGGTCATAAAGCCCACGGCTAAGGCAATGTTTGCGTGTTCGGGAAGTAAGAACATTTTCCTTGCCTCCTTTCTATCTAAGGGAGGCGAAGTGCTAGGCTCTGCCCCATGATATATCAAAGTACTGCCGGGGATGATATTGGCTAGATATTTAGAAAAGACAACTCCGGCTCTATTGGAGCCTATTTTTTGCCTATTTAGGGAATTAAATGAATCATAATTTAGTAGATGTGTCCAATAGTCGTAAACCATCCTAAGAAAAGTCCCAAAGCGTCCAAATATTCTATTATTTAATGGAACTACCAATTTCATCCATTGAGTGAAAGTGTAAGCCGAATGGAAAGTGGTGACCATAGGAACTGTGCATTCATCGTAAAATGATTCTATATTTGTGTGTGTTTTTTTAGGATTTATTGCATCTAAATGTATTCCATATAGTCCATGCTCATATTGAACATGGACTACGTCTGGTTCAACCTCTTTGACTATTTTTAAGAGGGCTTTAGAATTATTTTGATTATTGGGTGAAATGCCACTGTAATCTCCATTTCCATCTTCATTGCAAACGACAAATACCTGCATACCTTCGCTTCTTAATGAATCGACTAACTTCTTGCAGTAGCGTCCAACTCCACCCTGCATGGGTGGGTACTCTGTTGAAATCATCAATATTTTCAAATCTATTCACTTGAATTTTAGTTATAAACAATAAATTAGTACACATCATACTATATCATCCTTTGTGTTTGTAACTGGCATAATGATGTGTCCTTATGACCATTCTGTAGTAACATCAGTCTGACAATTATTTTATAGACTCTCAGATATGGAAAATTATTTGTATGGCATGGAATGTATCTAAACATTCTTAAGTCTTGTAGCATATATAGTAATTAATGACACAAAATACTAGATATCTGATCAGCTTAGTTGAAAAGTGCCGTGAGGAGAATGACATCGGGCAGCGAATCGCGATATTAGAATTCATAAATTGTTTATTACCTATAGAAACAAAGTTAAGAATCCCTTCTCTCATTACAAATAGTTGTGTAGATAACATATTGAGTGCCTTTGAAGTTAGCTTGTCACCACCGATATACAATCAATTGTAATAAAACAAACTTATTGTCAATAAATCTCTGAGATTTACACGCCTAACTGCATGACGGTAACTATGTGTGCTTCTTAGGTCTTACCAAAGAACACTCTTTATTTGTAAACTGTCTACATTTATCACTATGTCGCCACTGACCGTTGTTAAAGTATTCCAAATGTTTAATATTATCTCTATTTGTAGTAATCCGCTCATTTCCATTCTTTGCAGACGTTGACTTTGCCATTATCTCCATTCTTCTCCTCATGATTTAATCAATCATTGTTGGTAAAACATTCAATAAAAACGTTGTACATATATTGACTTAATTCCTTGGTAATGATAATATTTTCTAAAGTTTGGAAACGATTAAAAACTTAATCGCATACAAATTGTTTTTATTAGAGAAATAGTATTAAATTAGTATCAAATATGTAATTAAATGTATTTATTTCAACATAATGGATAAAACTAAGTCTTGATTAATACGATAATTTCAAGTGAATGAGATGATATTTTATTAAACACATATAATTACACACCTAATTTTGCAAATAAGATATAGAAAAATTAAGTCAAATATGTAATAAATATAAAATTTAGGATTATCAACTAGATATTGAAGTATGTTTTGATCGTTGTATGAATTCCGATTTTATCTTTGTATCATTTGCTTACCATTATTAGTAACGATAACTTATTTTATGGCGTGTCACAGTAAGCCAATAAATAAATAACCAAAGATGTGCATTGTCATGTACCTGAAATGCCATTTGCAACTAATACCGAATAGCAACCAAGACCACAATCTTCACATATTGGTTTTAATGACTTGGCATCAGCACCACCAATGCAACAAGGCTGCTTAACTCTTCCCATATGATCCAAAGAAAGGATGGCCCACGTTGGACATTGAACGGGAGTTGTCCCATTACCTCCCCAATTTCCTTTCATTAGGGACAATTGTTTCTCACTGTTAATCACAAATTCTGGATATTTTCTCCTGAGCTCTATAAGCCTATCGACCAAATCATTACGTAATTTTCCAAATTCTAACCAGAGAGGATCTCCTTTCATGAATGGAGTGTGAAACTGAAATCCTATTTTGTTGACTTTTCCAACCCATTCTTCAGCCAAGTCAACAGCTGTAGAGTAATTGACCGTATTGATAGTCATTGTGATCCAAATATCTTTCCAGGCAGGTTTGCCATTTCGAGGCGGCCCTTTAATATACTCTAGAATGTTACTCTTAGTTTTAGCATAGGAACCCTTTCCTCTAATAGCATCATGAGACTTTTCAGTCCCATCTAATGATATCCAATAAAAGTAAAGATTTTTGATCCTTTTCAGGGGAAAATAGCCATTTGTGACCACGCATATCCTTCCAGGCATCTCTTCACAAAATACGTCTATAATCTCTGGTCTCATAGTTGGTTCTCCTCCAACCAGTGTGACAACAAAAAGATTTTGTTTCTTGAATGTTTTCCTGATTGTTTCTCTCCAGTCCTCAACGCTTAAATCTTGATTATCCTCCTGCCTATTTAGCCACCAGTAACAGTGTGAGCAGTGGAGGTTACAAACATTAATTATATCGGCTGAGCCGTACAGTGCTGGCTTTGTATGAAGAAGCTTGATACCAGCAAATTTCTTGAAAATGCTGACGTAAAGGGGTATCTCTCGAACAATGTCGGTTATTCCACGACCATAAACTAGATCCACCATTTAGGTTGTAATACAGCACTTAATTTATAAAGTTAAATGATCTGGCTGATGGGATGGGTTCTCTAATTACTGATTATTTGCTGCCTTCATCCTACTTACTAGCTTATACATATTGTCATGACACTGACATTCACAAATTCTTGTTACCCTTGAGTTATTGATCATTTCTATTATATCTCCATCACACAAATCATGCTGTTGTTCAATACATTTTGCGGATTTATTCACTAGGTCTTGTTACGCCGACGTCTATTAATGGTTATCCATCTTATTTTTTAGAGCTACCAAATATAATTGGAAAATTTTACAAGATTTTTCCAATGATCAGTATTATTTTAGGAGTAAATAAGCTAGATGGTAATGTGCTCATTTTAGGCATCAGATGTTAGTGGGAGGGGTACTTAGGACAGCGGTTAGATTTTAGTACTATTTTTAAAGTTTTTTCCAGCACCTAGTTACATTATTTTTGTAGTATAATCAATATATGAGATTTATCAATTAATCACATACGTTTCCAACTATAGGATTGGTCACTTAATGCATAGTAGGTATATTTTAGTAAGAATTTTGTCCTAATTTTGGATTGACGTACTGAGTTCAAAACCTTTGCCATCTGGTAATACATTGACAAATCCTAGTAGTTCTACTTTATGTTAGATAATACTATCATAAAGGAACCGGTATTAATACAAACAGAGGTTTAGACCTAGAGATTTTTCTTTAGGTAATCTCTGCAACATTCATCTGAACAGATTCTAGCTTTGCCTTTGTGCTTTAATAAATCGCACCGCTAAGTAAATTGTTGAATTCCTTTCCACAGATTGAACAGGATATACAAATGTTCAGTACATCACTCGTTCTTCAATAAGTCTTATTAATGCCATTACCGAACAACTTGTCGAACGAAGTGTCCGAACAGCTAAATGTTATATTTTACTTCGTAGTATGTAGAAAACAAGGATATTTTACCATGGCAACTCTTAAGGTCTACAAGAGGAATTCAAAGTTTATTGATTTGTACGAATTAGTTGAAGAACTTAGTAGTTTGGGACTAATGGACACGCTACAAAAATACTACAATAAACCACTCGAGAAGCAAGCCAGGAGCATAGTGGCAGGACCGAGTTTCCTGCAATTCTTGAACAGATTATTTCAAATTCAAATTGCAGCTGGAGATGTTATACACTTAGAATCTGGAAATCTTGGTAAATTCTATATGTTATCAACAACTGGTACTTGGGATGAGATAATCAAATTACAATAAAACACTTGTCTAGAGTAGTCCCCTATGGTTCTTTGTGATGGTGAAGTATTCGTTTGTCGATGGCGTAATGTGTGACTCAGTTGTTTTAGCCAGGCACATCTGTTGCCACATTACATTTTTTTCATTAATTCTTGGGAAAGCCTGTACTCTCTGACCTCTAGATCCGGCGTCTTGTTACAATCATGTCGTTTGCCCAAATTCCAATCCAGTGGAATATATTTTCCCGAAATTGACCTATAATTTTTATCAAAATGTATGCCCTGTCCGCATCTGAAACATTTTTGGCTTTGAAATCCAAGCTTTCGATTTTTATGTTTGCAACTGTGAAGATTACCATAATCATCCACCGGAGTTGCCACACCATTTCTATTTCTCGATACGTTGTTAAAGGATATTTGCTGTTGGCAATTAAAACACCAAGCAATTATTTTCATTCCATATTATCCAATTAGTTTTATTTCAGATTGAGAACATTACAACTATCATTTACTAATCTTGATAGAGTCTTCTAGTCATATAAGCCTTTGAAAGTTATTAGCACACAGGACGAGTCGTTGTAAAGAGGCGAATAAGCTTCACTAAAAAAATGAGCTGTGTGGCATAAAATAAAAATTTCCTGCTCTCAGTAACAAATATTTGTAATGAAACTAACCAAAGTTAAACGCAACAATTCCCAAGAATTGGAAACATTCGTAGATTAATAGGGAAAATAATAGTATTTTGTTATGTTTCTGTGTTATAGCGGCGATATTCGTAATATCCAAGAAGTTTATACATATTTTCTAAAGTACTATATTTCCTGTTCCTAATCCAAGTATTAGATATACTTAAATGCATCCAAACTGAATATAATTAATGTTAACTATAATCAATATGCAGAAAGTGTTAGGCCATGGTTCATATTGACCTCTTCGAAGATTTACCCGTTGTTCTATGAAAGCAAAGATAAGTTAATTGACAGAAATTTCTTAATCTGCAAATCATGTCATTGGTACGCTACATGCCTTACCAACTTTATCCTTCCCAATACTTGTCCTTTATGTGGTAATAATCCAATAGAATCTATGCCTGTATCAGCTCATGAGTCATACAGACTATTTTATGATTATGTTCATGGTTTGATCCTAGAATTCTGGTTTGATTCGAATGACGGAGTCTTAGTAAATTGAATATTAGCGAATCAGAATCGCCCTATGGTATTATGGCAAAAACCTGTGGATGCGAAAATAAGAAAAGAAAAGTAACGTATTCCTTAATTGATAGTTACCATAGTTTGTGTCATGATAAGAAGGATTTAATATTAGGACAGATTGAAGCATGTCAAAGGTTGGTAAAGTACACAGCACATGGTAGAGATGAGACGGACAAACAAGCAATAGAGAATGAAATAGATGAATTGAAAATGGTCTTGGATCTAATTCAGTAAATTTATGATTAATTGTTAAGGCTCTGTGGGTACTAGAACATGGAACATTCAGTTCTTGTTAGTTTTCATTCATTAAACCTTGTCTTATGACTTAGTAATTAATTCCCGTAAATGTGACCTAGTCATAATCTATGTTGGATGATCGGAAATAGTTAGTTTTTTTATTTGAAACTTATCGTAGGTAGATATTAATAGTATGAAGCCGTATATGAATTAGTTTAAAATAAATGCCTATGCTGATGTTAAAATGTAAAAATTGTGGTGAGGTGTTTCCCGGTGTTTATATACCTGAAGATACCAAAGAAGGGTCCAAATTAAAGACTAATTCTATTTCTTCTCATGTGTGTTCAAGAGGACATAAAAACGATTACTTAGCTGATGATTATATGGACTGGTCCGGACCTGAAACATTCTGAAAATTAAACAAAATGTTATACTGGTAACGTATCCTGACGATTTCAGTATACAGGAAGGAAAAGGTTTGGTGGAATCATTAGGCAGTAATAATATCGTGAAGTGCTTTACCCAAAAAAACCTCAAGCATACACGATATGGATTGGGATCGGGCAAAGTCGAAGAAATTAAGGAATTTCTTCAACATACCAAGTATGAACAGATTATAGTTGATGAACATATGACACCCAAACAGGTCTATAATTTAGAAAAGGCAACTGGTATAAAGGTGGTAGATAGGGAAAGGCTTATCCTCGACTTGTTTTACATTAGATCTACTACTTCAGAAGCAAAATTACAGATTCAGCTTGCAGAAATTAAATACGAGCTACCTCGGATAAGAGAAAATGCGAAACTGCTAATAGGTAATGAAAGACCAGGCAAAGGTGGCAGTGGAGAATATATAGTTGATGTAAAATTTAGGGACCTGAAGAGGAGAATGACATTTATTTTAAAAAAGTTGGCAGAATCCAAAAGAAAACGTGATCTTTACCATAATCAGCGAGTGGAGGACAGAATGCCAATAGTTTCTCTAGTTGGGTACACAAGCTCAGGTAAGACTACTCTATTTAACTCGCTTACTCTCGAAAGTAATGAAACATCTGAAAATTTATTTACCACACTTTCGACTACGACAAGGTCTTTTATTATTGGAGGACGGAAACTTTTGCTTACAGATACAGTTGGATTCATTAGAAGACTTCCTACTTACATGATTGAGGCCTTTAAGTCTACTTTGGAAGAGTCACTTCAGGCGGACATGATTATACTTCTTATTGACTCGTCAGAATCGGTAGATGAAATAAAAGTAAAATATGACAGTTGTATGAATGTGTTAGAAGAGTTGAATGTAGATAAAGAAAAAATTGTGATAGTATTTTCAAAAATAGATAAAGCTGATTTTGATAATGTTAGAAGGGTGTTCACTGACTTAAATATAGTGGACCCATTACTTGTATCGCCCAAGTCCGGATACGGTGTTAGTAAACTGAGAAAATCAATATCGCGTAAGATTCATTCATCCCTAGTTTTGAAAGATATGGACTCAAGTATTATTCCAGAGATATCCAACAAAGTACTTTGAATTTCCTGTCATCTACTTGATAGTGTATGATAAACCTGAACAAAAAATGGTTGACATGATCAAAATCATTTGCCATTAAAACTAATGAATTATGATAAATCATAGGATTTAGCGTTGCATTACATTATGTAACTATTATCTGGTAACAACGCTATTCCAGTTATTGTATAACTGTGGTGCCTCTTTATAACATGATTGTAGTTCATTCAATCTGTCCATAGAACCTTCAGGAGACCTAACATCATTGTAAATGGACTCGGTTCTTATTAGTTCTAAAAATGTAAATACCTCTTCGTTCGTAACACCATGTTTTATGTCATAATCGATTCTTTTACGAACTCTGCCTATTTTCCCATACTTGTTGTTTAGTTTTACTTCCCACCGAGACGCATTCTCAGATAAACCTCTCACAAATCTAATAAGAGTCTGTTCCATATGTTTAACGTGCCAATCCCTCATGGGGAAACTATTTTGTTTCAAATAAATCAATGTACTATACTACGATGTCTTATATAATGTAGCGTATTCTACTCTATATGTCTGCAATGGAGTAGGATTTTATGATCTTTAATTCCTTAGTTTTGTTTATTTAAGAAATATTATAGTTTGTCATTGGAATCAAGCCTTACTAATGACGATAATAATGATAATAATTAGAACAGTGAATGGACTGGATAAATCAATAATCTAAAATATTCCAAGAGATTATTTTTATTTATTTTCAAGTAAATTTTGTCAAAATCATCACAATTGACGGTAAACTACGAATTTTAGATCTTTGAACTCAAGTATTGGCATATTGTAATTCTTGTCGAGAATTAATTGTGCTTTTGCTCTTAGTCTTAGCCATAGTCATACGTTGTGGGAAATAGGTTATTCCGTGATCTAACTTCAGGTGACTAAGGAATGCTACTCCGTTATTTACAGTATCTTTAACTATTAAGTCTCTTCCACATTCACTACACCGAATTATGTGCTCGTTGGGAAGCATCATATACTATCATATGTCGGGCGCCAATATAAGTGGATTGAAGATCATAACTGTTTTTCTCTTCAAAACATATCAAGATTAAACGCATGAGCGAGAAGACTCTGAATTGGAGTGGGACGTACAGAAAAAATATGACAAGTGAACATCAATTAAATACATAGTTGTGAGTCTATCCTAGAAGTATGTAACCTTAAAGCTATTCATCTCATTTCTATTATAAGAATCCCATTTTAGAACAGATAAGTCATGGATATGCGTGCCGGTTATTGAGATGTATCAATTGAGGTTCCGAATGAATATTCAGTCCTATTCCGACAGGCCCCATGTAAATACCTGTATTTATAGCGTCAATGGATTACAAGACCTTTACTCACACTTGGACAATACCCACGTTTTCAATCCGAGCAAACCATTTGTAATTACGGCGCTTAATATGCTAATAATAGGTTCTATGATAGGTTCAATCTGGATGATGACCATATACGGTGTGATTTTACCAGCAGAATTAATTAGCACGATATACTTGCACAAATTACTACAATTTGACGGTTTTATTACAATGGTAATAATGGGCATTGGTTATTTGATAGTTCCTCATTTTTGAAATGTTTCGATACCCTCGATAAGATTAGTCTACGTATCATACGGTCTTATACTCGTATCGGTTATTTTCTCTATTACAGTATCATCATCAGGTATACCGCAATTGATTTACACTATTGGCTCCTCACTTGCCAGTGACGATTTTGGATTTCAGAATGTGGTAAAAGAAGTAAACGGTAACAGTTATTAGCAAGTCTCCTGTATGGTAAGGGGCTTTTTTCGGCCAGCTCCGTTTTTTGGCCTTTCCCCTTTACCGAAATAGTGCTTCGGGGAACGGGACAGAAACCCGAGACACCATTTATACAGAAGATAATAATCTATGCGCTAAAAAGTATAATACGGTTACAATCCTGACGGGTTCAGACCCTTGGAATTAATTCCTTTTCGACAAAATTCTGAAAATCAGGATCGAACCATTTCTCCATGTCAATGTTAGTTTTCCATAAATCTTTTATCGTGCCTTGTTCAAAAGCACTCTTCATCCACCGCAACCATCCGGTCCATTCATTATCGCTTAATACCTTTCTTTTCCACATATGAAATACATGTGCAAACGTAAATAGAATATCATATGCGTACGCAACTTCTGGTGAATTTGCGTCAACTTTGCTTACTGCCTTTATCAGTTCAGGGGATTTAATTACTATCTGGTGTAATGCATGCATTCTCTCTGCCAAATCGTTCAAGACTTTTGTTTCAATATCTACAGATAGAGCCTGCATTTGTTTGCTAGAAAAATACATAATTACAAAAAGCGTTGCAATTATTCCTACTGCTTCGCCGATGCCAAAATATTCGGCTATACCAATTTCAGTCATTAATTAGATATTATAAAATATACATTCATAACCATTTCTGAATTAACAATCAAGACTTTGAACTAACCTTTAGTGTCAAAAATGATCCTCAAGGTTTGCATTGAGATCATCCTCGCTGAATCAAACTCGAAGAAGCAAAGAAAAAGCTAAATACCAAGCTAATAATATCCTACTGCAATCATGATTCAAATCCCGAGATCCGAAGACATTTGTTAACTTGTTACTGCTCGAATCGTCAGACTTGTAAATTCCCAAATCCTCATTCGTAGTGAATATAGAAGATCTCATCAACTAGTTATGCTTGAAATACATTGCACGAAAGAAGAAAAGCCTTAAGACTTACGGTTTACATCTTTTAGGTAGTCCTAAATTGTGAAAATCTTACTTACTGGATTCGAACCATTTGGTGATCTAAAAGTAAATCCATCACAGGATATACTAGAAAGGATAATGGATGGACACACGCTTTGTAATCTTCATGAAATTAATACAACAATACTTCCAGTAAGTTTTGATTCTGCTGGTGCTAGAATTAAAAAGACAATTCAAGAATTCAAACCTGACGCAATATTGTCTCTAGGATTGTCAGAAGGTAGCGATTCAATAACTCTAGAAAGAAAAGCAATGAATTTGAAACAAGATACTGGTGTGCTCAATACGAAAAATATTAATGGTCCTAAATTAATACTCTTTGGACGTCCAATTAGCTATAAGTCTACTTTACCATTGGAGAGAATTTATAGGTCATTAAAGGACAGAAATATCCCAGTAACTATGTCTGATAATGCAGGAAAATATATCTGCAATTATGTTTTTTACTTGGCATGCCATCAAATAAAACTTCTTAAAAATAGTGGTAAAGCTGGATTCATTCATGTTCCCCTTATGTTGGAACAAACGTTGGAGTCGACATCGGACATTCCTAGCCTTCCACTTAACCTAATGGTGAACGCCATTGAATCTTGTATAGAAATTATTATTACGTCCTTTAGACTATAACAAATTCTCGGGACAAGGGGATTCGGAGCTTGAAGAATAGTAGGTAAACATGCTCTCCGCATACTTCACTAATTATGGTCCATTCAAACCGGACCATGTGAAATACTGGCGACTGGCAGATCGCCTAGTCGCTAAGCGTGGCTTGAGTGTAAAACGACTTAATAACTGGCTCAAGTCCCGATCCTAGCTACTAGTATTTGCGCAGTAAAATACCTTTACTAATTTCTGATATTGTTTTAGCAATAATAATACTTGATCATTACTTATATAACACCCTCAATTATGTATTTCAACAATAATAAATGACAATGCATAGTGAATCATTTCGGTCGATAAGCAAAATAACAAAATGGTTGGTGATCTTGAGTATTGCAACTATAATTATTGCTCTTATAAACACTGGAGCTTTTTTTGCACTTAATTATCAGACCAGGGATGCACAGTTGCAAAGTATAGATCTTGTTTTTCTAATTATTGCGGCATTAATCTTGGTGATAGAGATTGTTGCTCTTATTGTAACCCTATATTGGTTCTATAGAGCGAACAAAAACATACACGCATTTGGTGCTAAAGAGGTATCTTCACCTATAATGGCAGTAGTATGGTGGTTTATTCCCATTCTAGATTTATGGAAACCACATAGCATTGCTCAACAAATATGGAAGGCAAGCAATCCTCAAATAATTCTTTCAAATGGTATCGAATGGAAAAACTCCCCCAGATCAAACGTCATAATATTATGGTGGGTACTATTTTTATTGAGTATTTTTATAGGAATCCCCGGTGAATTTATTACACCTCCTGAAAGTGAACAATTGTCATATAATAATACCTACGCCGAACAATCGATGCCAATTTATTTGGGATTATTAAACATACTATCTACTATCCCAGCGATAGTATCCACTTTCTTTTTTATACGGATAATAAGACGGATATCTGCCTGGCAAGAAATTAAGTCTGGTAAGTCCATTTAATGACTGCAGTAGACAAGTAAATCGCATCAATGATTGTAATATTAATAGCGACCGTCTTACTGGTTTTTAGTATAAACTCACTTTTTGACTATTCATTTTAATTTCGTTTCAAAACTTAAAAGTGAGCACAACAGTCGAAACTAATTTCTAGAAATGCTAAAAAGGATCCGATTATTGACAAATTTAGGATGGGTGAACCATATTGTAATGACCCGCGATGCCAGAGGAATAGGAACGGAGAGAGACATAAGGTACACCTTACAAATGAAAATCAAGCGAATATCTTCTTTGGCGAAAATTATTGTAATGATCCACGGTGCAAGAGAAATAGGAACGGACAGAGACATGAAGCACACATAGAAAGTATTAATTCAAAAGAAATGACTGTAGAAAAACTCTCTGATACTACTGAAAGAGATACATATTCATACTGTAATGACCCGAGATGTCTGACAAACAGGAACGGAGAGAGACATAGACCGCATTCCCCAGATAATCCAGATTCGTATTATATTAAATATAAGGGAGGTCACAGAGCATATCCCAGTCCTACTGCCACTAGAATGCACTTTTACAAAGATAGAATAGAGGTTGACAATCCCAAGCTAGCTATCCCATATAGATTTATGAAAAACATCGAAAATATACACGAAAAGAGAATCTCGGCGTTGAGAGTAGTTGTTCTTGGCCTAATTTTCGTTCCCCTTGCCATAGTTGGTGCTATGTGGAAAAAGAATCATATCTACACAATAATTCGGTTCAGAGATGATGATGATGACCAAAAGATAATAGTGGATTTCGAAAAAAATCTCGATTCGGCTCAATCAGTAATCTATAAGAGAATGTTGGAATTCCGCAAAGCAAGGAAATGGTTTCAGAATTCAGAGATGTAAGATCCGGCAAATCATTTTTTCAAAAATCCTTTAATATTCAATTTTGAATTATTGAATTTATTCTAAGATTTTGAACGGTTTGTAACAAATTTTATGGAGATTTCTTAAAGCTTTAAGTTCAATTAATATTACACTTGTATTATTGAATTTATTGAATTTGTCTGATATTATTCAGACAGATGGATATGATTGGTGATAAAATATTACATCCATAACCGATTTAAGTGAACTCATAAGGTCACAGAACCTGGAGCTAAAAAGAAAAAATTCAGAGATATCTCAGCTTTATTCTGATTTACGTGAATCGTTTGAAGCCCTTAGCGAACTTAATGTAAAGCTTAGAGCAACAAATGAAGAACTCAGATACCGTAACAAGGTACAAGCTGAATTTATCAATATTGCAGCTCACGAGCTGAGGACTCCAACTCAATCTATTATCGGCTATTGCGAAATGTTATCAATGTATCCTGATAGTAGTCAAGACTATCTTGAAAGATTGTCAAAAAATGCCGACCGTCTATATACACTTATCTCTGATTTGTTAGATGTAACTAGAATAGAGATCGGTATGTTAAAGTTAACCAAAGATGACTTTAATTTAATTGACATCACTCGTGAGGCCGTCAATGACATAAAAAGAAAGACTTATCTTTCAACCAAGAATAATGCCAGAGTTAAAGTAAAACCAAAAATTAAGTTGATACATCCATCACATCCGATTATCATTAATGCAGATAAACACAGAATAACTCAAGTCTTGTTCAACTTGTTAGAAAACGCAATAAAGTTTACCAATTCTGGAACAATAATGGTCTCAATAAAGCCGGATGTTAAAAATTTTGTTATAATCAGTGTAAAAGATAATGGAAAGGGAATAGATACTCAAATCCAACCTAAACTTTTTGAAAAGTTTACTACAATGTCGGATGCCGGAATCGGATTGGGCCTGTTTATATCAAAAAAGATAATCAGCGCACATGGCGGTTCTATTTCTGGTAAAAACAATGAAAATGCTCGTGGTGCTACCTTCTCGTTCACTCTTCCTAACAGTATTGCAAAAAAATAATTAGTTTTTTATTTTCAATAAATTTATGTATTTAAATCCATTTTAATTGTCTAAATTACAATATTACAATATTTATTCTACCAATAAAAAATTAATAAATAGTTACTCATTTATAGTATCTACGTCTAACTTCATTCACTCTCTTCTCGAATGAAGACAAATTGTTGTTTGTTTTTGAAATTGGATGAATGTCCGCTTTTTCATAAAGAAGATTCAATAGTTTTCTTTCAACTATAGTTCTACCACCATCTATCGCATGTTCTAGTGCTTCGTCCAACGCTGCTGGATTATTTGCAGTTTTGGTTATGTTAATAGAATATCTGTTCTCTAAATAATCCGTCACTATTTTTGCTACCACGTCTCCTAATATCTTAATAGCTTCGCTTGAAGCTTGGGCAAATGCTTCATCAAAGGAAATTTTTTCAGACATATATAAAACCATATTTCAGAATCGACAGTCCGTGAGAGGAAATTATGATGATATTTGTTGCTTTGTTCATGTTATTTCTAAATTCTATTTCGTGACCTACGAAGAGTTTTCCGTTTCACTTGTTCAGATATCTTCTTCTGACGAGCGTCCAACTTGGCCTTTCTTTTTTGTCTATCTCTGGTTTCTTTTTCTTCTATTTTTTTTTCTTCTTCCATGTACCTTTGAGAGCCTTTTTGAGCAATTCCACTCAAAATACCCTGATATTCCCTCATCTCACCTACTATTTTGATACCAATTTTATTTTGAATTGAAAATTGAAGTATGGATTGGTCATGAATAGAAGCTCTCATTTTGAGTATCAACATGGTTCGCTTTAACTTGGCTTCTGCCTCTACGTAACGAAGCAGTATGATGTTGTGAAAAATAGAAAATATCCCATGGGAGGTCAGACTGGGTCCCTGCTCTTGGTCTGCAAGAAATGTGAATATCGAAGAAATGTCGTATGATTCTACCAAATTTACTAGTCTCTTGGTAATCGAATACATATCTTGACTATACGAATGCTTGAATGTCGCCAAGCCATCTAAAACTAAAAGCGAGGGTTTGAGAGCATCTATACGTGATTCCAATGTTGAAATAAAGGCGTCTGGACTTTGATTTTCAGGTATCCAAGATAACATATGGAGTCCTTTCTTCTCAAGGTCATTAACATCAATGCCCAATGATTCAGCCATAGTTCTAATTTCACCTGGTGATTCTTCGAGTGAACAGAATATACTATTTTGACCGTCAAGGACTCCTTGTACAGCGAATTGGAATCCAAAAGTTGTCTTACCAGAACCGGCCGCTCCGGCTATTACTGTTGAAGTTCCTTTAAAAAAACCGCCTCCAACTCTTTGGTCCAGTCCTGGTACCCCCGTTCTAATTCTGCCCGTCGATGTTGGAACAATCATCTGGAGTGGTTGTTTTGGATACACAACCATGCCTTTCTCACCAATTAGTGAGACATGAGTTTCTCTATTTATTGATGTAGACCTCATTTTAACTATCTTCAGTGTTGACGGAATTGCGTTACTATTACCATGCTGAAGCTGTATAATTCCATCTGCTACGAATTCTTCCATCCCTGATCCAATGTTTATACTACCAATAGGAACTTCCGTTATCAACATATTTGTAATACCTTCAGATCTTAACATCTTCCCTAAAACTACGTGCAGTGCAATTCTAGCCTCGTTGATGTTATTAAAGGCAAGTAATAAAGCGGAAAAAGAATCAACTACCAATCTTTTGGCACCAATATTTCTACTGACATTCAGTACCTCCTCGAGTGCATCGGTTATACCCTCCTTGGTAATAGAAGCAAAATCCAAGTAAGCAAATTTGTTATCTCTTTCGAAATCTGAAAATGTCATTCCAAATCTGTCAAAGTTTTGATAGAATTGACTCTTAGACTCACTAAAAGAAACGTATACGGCTGCTTCTCCTTGTAATAGTCCCTGATACAGGAAGTGCGACGTAAGTATAGTCTTGCCAGTGCCAGGGTTGCCTGCAATTAAAATAGTAAAACCTCTTGGGATTCCACCCTCGATTAGCGCATCTAGCGCAGGAATGCCAGTAGAGATGCGTTCTATCGTCATGTCTAACCGATAATGTTCAAGTAATATAAGATTTTTCTGGATAGTAGATGAAATATTAACAAATCATTGATGAAATTATGAAATATTACAATGCAATTGCATACTACCGCAAGTAATTGATTGATACCACATCCGTACTGCTGAAAATTTTAGTGTTGAGAGGTTGTATTTTAGAAAGTGGTAACAAAATGATGTAGTGGGTAAGCTGATTCAATGATGTTAGAATTCGACTGCAGGAAAATCATCTGAGCATAATGCTTATCGATATCAAAAAGAGCTTTTGGTTATCTTTAACGTGCACTCTTTATTTGTAAACTGTCTACATTTGTCACTGTGTCTCCACTGACCGTTGTTAAAATATTCCAGATGTCTAATATTATCTCTGTTTGTGGTGATCCGCTGTTCGCCATTTTTGGCAGCCTTTGACTTTTGCATAATCTCAACGCCTCTTCTCATAATAATCAATTAACTAGTATTATTCCATAAAAACCTTAGCTATACAACTCATCGTTAAACAATACTAATTGTTGGTTGGTTGCATAAAAATCATAAAAAGTCAATAAACGTACACAAATTGATATTGGCAAAAGAAATAGTATTAAATAAAGTATCAAATATATCATTAATTGTATTTATTTCAAGATTTTAGTAATAAAGCGAAACTTTATCATGAAAGTAACCCGTATGATTAAAATGATATACTATTATATCTAAGAATTACAGGTTCGTTAAATGGAAAAATTATGTCAAATATGTAATAAAAATAGAATAGAGGTTTATCAGTTAGATTTTGAAGTATGCTTTGACTGTTGGATGAATCGAACTACCCCCGAAATTTATTAAGGTTATCCTCAAATTCTAAATTCTAACAAAATTTTCAGGATGCATAGTAACATAGATTTGTAACTGGAAATAAGTAACGATTATATAATTAATCAGATTTACTAATGCACAATGAAAGAAGCAAGATTGCTAAAAATACTTGTCGAGGAGAGGGGCCTTGTAAGGTTGTTAAAGACACTTGGTATTGGAAGAGGTTATCCAACAAGAGAACTGCTGACCAAATTAGGTGCATATGGATACGGACACAAACTGCTCCTTAAGGCACAAAAGCGTGGACTCGTAGCTCGAAAGAGTGTTAAAAATAAGGTATACAATAGTCTCACGGAAGACGGAAAAAGACTTGTAAAATTAGCGAAAGAGATCGGCGTATAAGGACTTCCTTTTTTTTCAAAGTTGGAGGGTTCGTAGGGCAAACAACAACCTACGGGTCTTAACCAGAAAATCAATGGGTAAAGAGACAAGTCTATTTCATAGTTCTGAGACCGAACTAGTATCGGCTTTTTGTAATTCTTGTCGAGCATTAGTTATGGTCTTGTCCTTAGTCATACGTTGAGGCAAGTAGGTAATTCCATGGTCTGCCTTTAGGTGACTCAAAAATGCTATCCCGTTATTTACATTATCTTTAACTATTAAGTTTCTTCCACATTCGCTACACCGGATTATGTGCTCATCCTCATGTATCATGCATTATATTTTACTGCGAGCTAATTTAAGTAAACTGTAATTTTTTGATCTTTCTTTCTAATTGTCTCGACTCCATAAAACTCGTCTATTATGCGCAGTAATTTGGATGAGAAACCTCTTGGTAGAGGAAGAAGCTAATACCAAGCAATAGAACTCTATTCCATGCAAGATTCAAATCCCGATGAACCCTAAACATTTCAAAAGCATCGAAGATTACTAGTTAATTTTACACCCAGAATCCCATTTTAGGATCGATAGCGTCACGGGCACTTACGGTCCGAAACTTAGATACTAGAACTAGTACCTCTGAAATGAAAGTACTATCTAATCATATTAAGTAATATAATGACGCCATAAAAGCAGCAATTACGAAAATTAAGTAACCAAATCCAACTGCCATTATTAATATAGATGTTTTCTTAAGTTGTTCTGTATACTTACTCGTCAGGTTTGTCAGGATTGCTAGAACTGCCGATGCTGTGAAAGGGGCTATTATTGCCAATGTAATCATTAATCTGGTAAGATTCTCTGCTTTCTGAGCATTAATAGATGAATCGAATCCTATTGAGAGTGTAAGAAGTATCATAACACCTATAATTACAGTTGCGTCAACTTGAATGATGTCTTTATCTTCCAGCGTCAATAAAACCAATGAATATTATTCGAGCATGATTAAAATCTTTCCATCATGTCTTGTCAGAGAGAATCAAGCTTACTAATCTATTTTGTAATTTAGAATCCCATTTTAGAACCGATAGCGTCACGGGCACCTACGGCTTCAAACCTATCAATTGATTATCTTGGGAAGCATTGTTCTTTGGTCACAGGAAAGGAAGGCAAATCACTATCAAACTAATATATTCGATAGAAGACATCATAAATTGATGGTAATATTAAATATATCTGAAACATGGAATAATTGCCATAACACAACTTTCAGAGATTCGTATCTGGAAGACGACAATAGTGAAATACTTCCCAATAGTAACGCTCCATACGTGATAAAAGGTAACGGTGACTGTATGATTATTGTACATGCAGATGCATTGGGCGCTTCCAAAAATTTTGGAGATGGGCATTGATGAAACATAAAATCGCAACACGTAAACAATGGCTTGCAGCGCGGCTCAAGCTGCTAGAGGTCGAAAAAGAGCTCACGCGGCGCAGCGATGATGTTGCCCGGCAACGGCAAAAGCTTCCGTGGGTTCGAATCGACAAAGAGTATCGATTTGAGACCGACGAGGGCAACGCCTCTTTGGCAGACCTCTTCGGTGGCCGCTCACAGCTCCTCGTATATCACTTCATGTTCGGGCCAGACTATACGGCGGGGTGTCCGGCCTGCTCGGCCATCGCCGACGGCTTCGTCGGCTTGGTAGTCCACCTGGCCAACCACGACATTACACTTTCAGCTGTGTCACGAGCGCCTCTCACAAAACTGCAGGCGTATAAACGCCGGATGGGATGGACGTTCCCTTGGGCATCGTCGCTTGGCAGCGACTTTAACTATGACTTTAATGTCTGGTTCAGTGAGGAGCAACAGCGCGAAGGAGGCATTGAATACAACTACCGGCGCGAGGGAGCGACCCAAGAGCCTCTCACAGGGAAGGCTGCTCGAAAGTGGCAGTCGCGCGACGACCAAGGTCCAGTCTCGGAGGTCGCGGCCATGACCGGAACCGACGTGGCTACGTATACCCGCGAGAGACCGGGCATGAGTGCGTTTGTGCTAGAGGACGGTGTTGTGTACCACACCTATTCCACCTATGCACGCGGACTCGACGGGCTCTGGGGAATGTACCAATGGCTCGACCGCGCTCCCAAGGGACGCAACGAAACAGGATTCTGGTTTCGCCGCCATGACGAGTACGACAAGCGCTGAGTGAAATCGTGGATCGTGGTAGCCCCTATTCTCCTCGGGGATACCAAAAGGATACCAAAAGATTGAACACCATTCTAATATTTTGCTGGTTATCAACTTTACCAAAATCATTAGCATTTTGCCTGAAATTATTCTAGGCTATCGAAAGTGTGGGCTAAATTTTGAGTCAATTTGATTCACAAAGGACGAGCTGATACAAAAACCAAGGAGGTTACTAAAACCAAAAAGCTAAAAGATATAGCAAGAATTAGCAGCCTACTACATGCAAGTTTCAAATCCCAATCTTCTGCTATAGATGAGAAACTGGTCGAACTCTAAATCATGACGTGCAACAAGTATCTTTACTTTCACATTTGCAATTTATAGGCTCTTTTAGACATATCGAACAAATTATAGTGCCACATCCTACGCAGGTATTGTCTGCTTTATTACAGGCCCAATGACTACATGTATTGCTGTTCAATTATGCTTTTGTTATTCTTCCGTATGATATAAAATCCTTGAGCGATTTTTTGGATTTGTCGGTCACCAAAATCCATTTCTAAACCACATAGTGTCTATAATAAGGCATGAAAGCAGAGTGTACATCCCTTAACTGAAGTAATCGAAGATTAAATATCAGAAAATCCAAAATTATGATACGGCTTCGATTAAAATGATACTGAACCACACCCAAAATCAAGAGTACGATGAAAGAATATTCCTAATTTGCGATGAATGTCTTTGGAATGCAACTTGTCTGAATAAATCACGGGTGCCAAAAATCCTTGGAACTAATAATTTGTGCCCAGTCTGCAATCAGGACCAATTGTCCATTTTTCCACTAAAAGGTGTGATACATTAAAAGTCACTAATTCAAATAATTATTTACAATTGGCTTTGACCGGTTTCTAACATTTGATACTAATTTAATTTGAACTTTTAGAACTTATCAGTATCTAGGGTATAGGACGGTCCTATACTTTCTGGATTCTGCGGGTCTTTCTCGCCATTGCAATATGATCATCAGATCCGAATGGATGTCCACCACCAACGCCGTGCCGTATTAGGGCAATCGCTTTATAGGTATCATTGTCCTTATATCGTGATTTAAAGAGCTCTGTAACTGATTGGAAAATGATTGGAATTGGAATTGGAATTGGAATCTCTTTGTTAAAGCCATTAGCGGCGTGAGTACCAATGACTAGAATTATTTTCCATCGAGTTGGGCAAGAAGCCTATAGAAATACTCTCAATTTCAAAGATCTGCCAAAATCTTTTATCAACTTTAGTGCCAAGCTGTATTTTCAGTCAAGCACTGAAAGAACAAATATTGATAAGTTGGCAAAGTTATTCGAAGTTCTGGATGAACGTTGGAAAGAAGAAAATTACAAAAATACAACAGCACAGCTTTTAAATGAGTTTGAAACTTGGGGGTTAACGGCCCCTAATTCATAGAAAATTATTAAAAAGATAATGCATAATAGGAGAACAAAAATGAAAGAATTTCGTCTTAAACTTAGTTCAAAGGATGAAGAGAACATCGACAGGTTGAAGGAAAAATACGGATTCAAAACTACAGAAGATCTGTTTAGATTCCTTGTAACTATATTTGCGCAGCACTATGTGGAGTTTTTATGGGGTGTAAATGAGGCTGAAAAAAATAGCAGGGATGATTTTGAGTTTTATAAAAAATAAAAATAAAATACCAAAAAGTAAATATCATGTGAAAAAAGCTGGAATGGGGCAAGCCGATAGTGTCATAGGTATCGAGGTCTGACCGAGAGGGACATGACAATAATGTATTTCTTCACTAAATTCATTGGAGACAGAAATATAAAGATCCCAAATATATAATGGCTCTATGCGTGTTATTTTTAAAGCCATCTCAATCCCGGCAATAGCAATTGTCTTTGCTATAACTTGCGTTCCATTTGTCGTCCATGCATCCAATTCTGTCATGGTAGATGTGGGCGGAAATGGTAGTTCATGGTCTTCTTTTACCCCTCAGAATGTTGAAATCAAAGCAGGGGATAGCGTAACATGGCGTAATCCAATGACTGTTTCCGAACCACATACTGTTACGTTTCTAAAAGATCAAAGTTTCTATCCACCGCCTGCTGTGCCTATGCCTATTACATTTAATTCTACAGACCTAAAAGCAGACCCCGATGCGAACATTGATCCTCTTATAATAAATCAGAATGGAACAAAGTCTGTAATTGTTGATAATGCTCGACACTATAATCCAGTTTCAATAGATTCTTCTGGCAAAAACGCAACATATCTTCCTCTTAATGCAAATTATACATTAACTGGGACTGAGAAATTTGTAAGTTCTGGATGGATGTGGCCTGATGGATTGGCACCGCTAGGAGCGCCACCGATTAAGTCTTTCTCAGTTACCTTTGAAAATGCAGGAAAATATGATTACTTGTGTGTTGTACATCCCTGGATGACTGGAACTGTAATCGTTAATTGAGAAAATAGTCCCACCATCGAACGTATGTGGTCACAGTAGGTCTGCGACAATCTTACCAACAAAGAAAAAAAATAGTTAAACCGGTGGGATGAAGCGTAGTGATAAGAGAATCCCCACCGGCCATTTGTCTTAAAATGTTTTCGGAAGTAATCAAACTAACTAATACAAGATATAAGAAGTTGGCTTACCTTAGTTTACTTACTCGAGATCATCGTAATTTTTAATAAGATGTCAATCTAACGAAAGTGTCTTTGAGTCAGAATGACAGGTGCGTATGTGGACATATAAGATCACGTCATGCTCGAAAGTCGCCCAAGAATAATCCTACTAAATGTAGTAAATGTGAGTGCCCGAAATTTAGAATTCATAATTAGCGCATATCACAATAAAGTTTAAATCATCTTGCAACCTACGGAAACAAGAACTCGTTTTATAATTAACACCGGTGGGCCATTTCTCGGGTGAGATGGACGGCTCCACCTGGCGCTCTACATTAATGTAGAGGTTTACCAATGCAAATAAACGATATAAAAATCAATCTGATGGATGATATAAGTTTCAGAAAATTGTTACTAAATTATTTTTAGAAAATTGTTACTAAACTTTACTGACCACGAGTGCCATATGCCCTTCGATAACTATTCATCCCCCAATCAAGTTTATCACCTTTTTTTAGTTTCCATCATCTCACAATACTCATCGACATCGTGGTTCGTAAAGCAGGAAATTCCGATTATTTATTATGCATGTGCCAATATCACTAGCGATAATCAAGTTTATGCACTATAGATGTATCAATTTGTTTTTGCGTGAGTATGTTTCAGGTTGCTATATGTTTGAGTTTGATATTCTCAAAAATCTATTGAAAAAGGAGATCACTTGCAGAAAAAATAAATAATATGAAAGCAAACATTGAATATGAGCCAAGTTAAAATTCCAAGAGGTTATCATTCAATAACTCCTTATATCACAGTGAACGGCGGAGAAGCCGCAATAGAATTTTATAAAAACGCGTTTGGTGCCGAAGAACGCGGCCACATGAAAACTCCAGATGGTAAGACCGCACACGCTGAGTTAAAAATTGGTGATTCTGTCTTCATGTTATCTGATGAATTTCCAGAGATGAAAAATCTCTCACCAAAGTCGATTGGCGGGAGCCCTGTGTCATTGTATATGTATGTAGAGGATGTTGATGCGACGTTTGAAAAAGCAGTATCTGCTGGCGCAAAGGTTTTAGACCAGGTTACAGATCAGTTTTGGGGTGACCGTCATGGTCGACTGGAAGACCCCTTCGGCCACCAGTGGAATATAGCCACCCACATAAAAGACCTTTCAGAAGAAGAAATGAAAAAAGCGGCAGAAGAGGCATTCTCCAGAATGTCAAAATAAACCTTCATCTGAAGTATGAAATTTTGAATATACATTAATCATAATAAAAAGTATGGAAGATCATCTCAAATGTAGATGACGAAAAACAATACTGGTCTGCGTATAAGGATATAAAGAACATAAATAAGACAGGTAATATCGTTGAGAGAGAAGTAACAATTAGTGCCGGTCCCCAAAATAGTACAAGTCATCATTTAGTAACTATTTTTCCTGAACAGCTTAAAATCCAAGCAAACCTGACTGAGAGTATAATTACGGGCATTTATTTAATTGCAATATCCTACAAACACAATGTTGATTAACTAAGTATAATCTTGCCGGTCAAATGGATGAATAGTACAAAAATAGTCATATGTTCCCACAGAATGAAAGGTTTGCTGGAAACTCTTTCCTGCGGGCAGAAAACTGCGATTCTATTTAACTTTATCAATTTTTAGTACGAAATGCTAGCTCTTAAAATACTTTTTTGAATTATGAATTGTGAATAGTTTGAGCGATAACTTCGTCAAGGTTGCCGAAACTAAGGATATTGGACCTTCAAGTATGAAGGCAGTTGAGGTAGAAGGAGAAAAAGTCTGTATTATTAATGCGGATGGGAATTATTATGCTATAGGAAATGTCTGTACCCATGTTGGGGGTCCCTTAAATGAGGGCACCCTTGAAGGATATGAAGTTGAATGTCCCTGGCATGGTTCCAAATTTGACATTAGGACAGGTAACGCAACCAAACCCCCAGCAGTCCGAGCGGTTCCAAAATATGAAGTAAAAATAGATAGTAATGACATTCTAGTTAGAAAACAGAAATAACACGCCGAGTCCGGAGTAAATAGTGGAAATCTCGGTCGGCATGTAGCCTGATCTTAGGGGAAATGTTTCTTTTGCAAGATTTGTTCCCGTTATTTGGTCATGACTTATCTTGTGGTAATTAACTGTAACGCTTTTCACCCGATTCTATTACCCCACAATCCAAATGATCCAGAGTGCCCAAATGCTGAGTGTTCAAATGTGATTTGATTGTGTTCAAGTTTCATTTATGGTCGCAATTAAAAAATTCTAAATCAGTATCAGTGGAAGGGCATGGAAAAAATATTGATTTTACTGCGTAGTGGAATATTGGTTATTGATTTTTTGCGTAGGTCGTCATTCCTGTAAAGTCAATTGCCACGCATTTCTCATCTCCAACTACCCATGCATTGTGACCCGGGGGAATGATTCCAACATCACCAGGACCAAATTCTTCCTCTGTGCCATCGTCCATAACAACTTTCATTCTTCCAGAGACCACATATTGTGTGTGTGGTGCTTCACAACTATTTGTTTTCGCTATCGGCTTTACACATTTCTCCCAACTCCATCCAGGCGCGAACTCGGCTCTTCCTATCGTAACTTCATTAAAAGTTGCAATCTCTACTTTGCCCTTTTCAAATGTTCTTGTTTCATCTGCTGCAGTGTTAAGGTTTTTCTTAATTATCTTTGCCATTGAAATTCAAATCACAGATGATTTGATAATTATTAAACATTTATCAAATCCATAATAAGCAAAGGAGAATAACTGCAAATATTCAATAGCTAAGAACAAGTCTCCTACGTCTAGTATCATTTTGTAAAAATCCGTATTATTGTGAAAAAAACTATATTGAGTGATAATATTAGATGAAATGAAATGTCAAAGTACGAAAAAACATTGGATATAATATTTGGACGGTGGAGGAGCCAGGTACTTTATGTAGGTGTAAAGCTAGGTGTCTTTGATTGTGCAACATCGAATCCCAAAAATGCTTCTGACATTGCAAAGGAATTGAATCTTGATAATAAATTAGCTTACCGGCTCTTAAGGGCTCTTGGTTCTCTTGGGCTATTGAAGGAGGGTGTAAACCATGATTTTTCAATTACAGGAGAAGGAGAATTTCTTAGAAAAGACAATCCACAGTCATTGAGAGGAATAACTTTGTTGGAAGAAGGTCATGAGCACTATGCACTTTGGAAGCATTTACATAATATGATTAAAGATGGGAAACAAAACGCTTTTCCACGTGAGTATGGGAAAAAACTATTTGAATTTACCGACAGTAATCCTCCATATAGAAAAGTTTTCGACGAGGCTATGAGTAGCTATTCAAGCATTCAAACTACATGGGTATCAGAAGCACTTGATCGCTATGATTTTTCAAATGTAAATTGTGTGTGTGATGTTGGCGGGGGACAAGGACATTTACTTTGTAGTTTACTTGTGAAATATCCTCACCTTAATGGCATTATATTGGAGCTAGAGTCAGCTATAAAGAACAAGGAATTATTATGGGCAGGAAAAATGGGTTTAGAAGATAGATGCAAGTACACAGCTGGAAATATGTTTAATGAGGTTCCAGCTGCGGATGCCTATATAATGAAAATGATTCTACATGATTGGTCCGATGACGAATGTGTTAAAATACTCTCCAATATATACAATGCGTCACCTAAGAAAGGAACAGTCCTCATTGCTGAACATTTGGTTCCGAGACCAGATATACCGCATTTTTCAAAGATTTTTGATATTCACATGATGTGTGTGGCAACGGGAAGGGAACGAACAATTGACGAATACGCTCAATTGCTAAAAAGCGCCAGTTGGAAACATACCAATACATTTCATTCTCGCTCTGGATTAATGGGAGTAGTGGTGGGTAACAAGTGAATAATAATAATAATAATAGATCATCCAAAAACTTGACCTTTTAAATACTCACTGCAGCTAATCTAAGAATTATCTTCTAGATTTGGGAGTGTGTTTGCCCGGATATCAACTTCTTGTAATGGATATATAAAACAGAGTAAATTTTTCCTACAATAGAGAAGCTTCGTGTAGGTCATCCAATAATGGAGTTAACGCAACAAGGATTTGCTTTTCTCCAAGTGTTATGTTTGAGTCGATTTCAAGAGCAATTGAAAGCATTTCCCTGTCCTCTCTTGAAGTAAATACCGCATTTCCAATTATCGCAAATTTTCTACTATTTCTCAGCAACCATTCCTTCCATAATTTGGTTCGTCCAAGATTTTGTTCCAGGGTTACAATGGTATAACGTAGGTCTATTCCTTCCTCTTTGTCAAGCAGATTCAATTTTATCATCGGAAAGAGAATATTCCCGCCTCTAACGTTTTGATGTGTTTGGTTAAGTTTTTCAATAATTTCATCTTCGCTCTCATAAGTTTCTGCTAACTCATAGTTTGGATAGAAGTAAGCAGCCAGATTTCTATTCCAATCATAAATCTTGTAAATCGTATCTTCATATTCTAGCTTCCATCTAGATTTCTTGTTATTACTCCCAAACATCGAACTACTAGTAAGTTGAAAGAATGTATCTAAATTGGTTATCCTATTCAAAACTATAATATCAATTAGGACTAGTCATTTCTGATACTAATTATCATCTTCTCACAATGTTCATCTGTCCAAACTCCGACACCTTGTAATTTGCCTGTCCATTTTCCATCAGTTCTATCCACGCAGACATCTGTCATCGCATTGAAATAGGCCTCCGTAACTGCAGCACTATTACTTTTATCAGCATTCTTGGTTGCTTCTGTAAAATTTACATTACTTATAGCATAGCCAGCGTTATTTTTCAGATCATCGACATATACTTTTTCTAACTGTACGTCTTCTCTAGTTCCAATGCCATGCCCCGACACGTACGTGTCAAAATCATAGCTTAGTGCCTTATCATAGGACTGAATGTAAGAAGGTACATGAGGTGTAGTTGCAAGGTGTTTCCAGGGTGTTCCTCCAGGAGAAAATTGATCTACCAACATCAATATCTTATGTTGGGGAGCATAAATGAAAATATTTCCGTTTTGATGGTATGGCCCACCATAAGCTAATTGCACAGTAGTGTTGCCAAGAGTTATTGTTGTTTCATTATCAAATATTTTTGTTGGTAACGGCCTGTCCGTATGATTACCCATTTTCAAGAAATTAGATGTATCTTTGTGTGCAATTACTTCTATTCCGGAAGGAAGCTCATGAGCGCCTCCGATGTGATCTCTATGGGAATGGCTGTAGATCAGATATTTTATTGGCTCATTAGTAACTTCAGCAATTGCATCAACAATCTTGTGGCCTATATCCGGAGGAGAGTCAACCACAATGACACCATCTCCCGTTACTAAAAACATGCTATTGTAACCACTTGAGGTGACCACAAATGCGCCTCCCCCCACATCTATTAACTCATAACCTTTTTCGTTTGCAGATTGTGCATGAATGATATTCTGATTTGTCAAATCAATTAAAGAAACAAAAATTAAAAAAATACTGCCTGCAAATAATCCATTTTTACACACATTGATTATTTTTGACCTAGACTTCATATTATTCTGTTTGAGTTTAAAGGATAATAAGGTTTGTGAGAAAAAGACGATTTTAATTAGAACAAGCTCTTAATAGAAGATTACGATAAATTAAAGATAATTAAATGTAGTTGCACACTCTCTTTCTCTGAAATTGCCCAAGTAAAACTTGCTAATATGACATCATATTTTGCGTTTGGTGGACGTAATTTGGACATAAATTGGATAAATCTTTTTAAAAGAAATTTTTGTAGTTTAAGTGAAAATAATCATGAAGAGAAATACTAGAACTATACTTCGCCTTATAGTTATTGTGGCCTTGTTGCCTTCACTGCTGATGGTAACGAGATCGCAGACAACTTTTGCTGCACCACCTGATCCTCAAGCATTTGTGAATATTACAGAGGAACAAAGGGCTCAGGCTGCTAAGAATATGACTCAAAACGAAAAGGAGATGATAATGAATGAGTTTTCGAAACAGAACGCCACAGTTAATGAAAGCATGAATGAGACTAAAATGACCAACGATACGATGACTCTAATGGGCAATTTCGTTGATGCAGGAGATGGATTTCACAAAGCCGAAGGTATCACCAAGGTAATCAACCTTGCAGATGGTAGAACTTTCCTAAGGCTGGAAAATCTAAAGACTACTAACGGACCAGATCTCTATGTTTATCTGTCTGTAGGTAAGGATCCATCGGATATTGTCAATCTTGGAAGGTTAAAAGGGAACATCGGAAATCAGAATTACGAAATTCCTGCAGGAACAGATCTATCAAAATACGATACAGTCCTTATATGGTGCAAAGCCTTTTCGACCCTGTTTGGTAGCGCAAAACTATCAAGTTAATAGTCATAAGTGGTACTAGCATTTATGAAAAAAAGGACAGTTATTATTTTAGTCATAATATCTATAGTCGCAATTTCTATTGCATTGTATACAATTCTTCCGCTATTTACTAACACAGTGGTAGATGAACCATTGCCTACAGCATCAGGCATAACTTTAGCTGGATTTGAGATTGAGAATTTAGTCAACAGAGAGGTCAATCAGATTCAGGTTTAGATTCAAAGACAATCAAAATTCATATATTTCTTTTCTGGTAACACATAAGTTTAAAGAGGTAGGACAACAAAAACATGAACGAAAACATTCTAATATTTGATAAAATCAAAGAACTACGGAAAGTTTGCAAAATAGTTTCAATTTTAAAATCACAACTAATAAAAGAGTTACCACACTATGGACACAATGCACTTTTTTTGAATGATGATCAAATAACTACTGGTGTGTTAAACAATACAACAGAAATTACAATACACTTGATTACTGGACAACTTCTTTACTTCCATAACGAACAGTTGTCATTTGTAGACTTGACTGAACATAATCTAGTAGAAAAATTGGAGCGGATTGTTACCAAATATGAACTTGAAATGCCACAAACGGAAGCTCTGACAAGCTTGCGTGGTGAGGATTTATCTTACTATCTCTCATTTGCAAAAAAGGCTAACAAAAGTCTCAAACTGTTTCGAATGAAATTAAGGGGGCATTTGACCCATGTGCATTTGTGGCCAGATGGATTTGATTTCTCATTAGAGTGGTTTACTGATAAAAGGGATCAACAGATTGGTATTGGTATCTCTCCAGGAGAGAATCAATACGAAACACCTTATCTTTACGTAAATCCTTATCCGTTTGTTGAAAAAATGCTAGAACAACAATTGTTCATAGGACAATGGCACATGTCTGGTTGGAATGGAATTAAAGTACAATGGAAAGAGCTTCAAAATAAGACTGTACGAGAAATCTCTGACGTTATTTATGACTTGTTTCTAATTGCTCAACTCAATTTCAGTAAGGAAAAATGAACTAGTTTATTTACAACTTAGTCATATTTTAGAACAAAATCTAGTATTTATTTCAACCCACAGAACAAAAAGTTCTCTTCATAAAGAAACTAGAATTCATGATTTTATTAAATAAAAATCAAAGTCAAGCTGTTCTTTCGAAGAATAGAGATTGGATCCTGGTAACTTTTTATATTAAATTTGGAATTTAACATGAACAAGACAATATTGTAGCAATAAACTCATACATTATTCCATCTTTTTTACTAATTAACTTAAATCTCCAGAAACATGATATAGCGTAATTGAATTGAATTGAACGGTGCTAGTGAAATAAAGATACAAGAGTTAAAAGCACGTGTTCACCAGGATGCTGGGAGAACAGATGAAAACTATCGGATAGGTGTAGAGATTGAAGGATGTTTACTTGACAACAAGGCTATCCCAGTCAATGCAGAGCCATTAATAAAAGAACTCGAGGGTAGTATTTATGAGATAGACTACGAGTATGGTCGCTGTCAATTTGAATACAAGACGTTTCCAGTAGGAATGGACAACTTGGACTATCTTAATATCGTATTCGAAAATTTTATGGAAAATCTGGATAAATCCATAAAAAAAGTGTACAAAGAGAAAGAAGTCATTCCAGTATTTCTTGGCGCAAATCCCTCACCTGAAATAATGAAAGAAGGGATGATAACTGATAAACCACGTTATTACAAGATGGCATCGTGGCAGAACAATCTTCCAAATGTTGAAATTGACGGTAACAAATTTAACGCTGCTCATGTAGCCACTGCAATTCAGGGATATCATCTTCATCTACAAGGAAAAAATCCAAAAAATACTGCAATTATGTTCAATCATATTTTAAACATATTACCGTCCGCAATCGTACTAGGTGCGAACAGTAGACTGTTTGCCGGCAGGGTATACTCCCTTCATGAACCAAGAATTTATCTATATGATCAATCAGAACAACAGAATTCAGGATTCCCTGCAGTTCCTAGATACTTGGACGGCGTTGAAAACTACATCGACTATATTGCATCACGTGAACAAAATACCACAAAAGATTATTTCACACTTGAGAAAGAAAGACATGACGATGCGCGAATCCGTATCGGTACTGATTCGTATCGAGTAGAAACCAGAATCATGTCTGTTCAGCCCACTCCAAAAAGCTTACTGGCAATGGTTGAGTTTTTTATTGGTTATTTGAGTAGGGCCATTCATGAAGAAAGGGAATTAAGACCGCTTCCTACATTGAGGGAAGAGAGGATGGCAACTGTTAGATATGGATTTAATGCCAAAACTCATTTCAACATCATAGATATTGTAAGAAATCAGCTTAATTTTGCGCGAAAAGGTTTGTCTGACTTGGGTATCAATGTGGGGTTCCTTGACATACTCGATAAAAGGTTAGAAAATAGAGTTTCCCCAGGAGAGTACGTAGTTAGAATATGGAGTGAAAAATTCAACGGGTCAGTTAACCAAACTGTATATGAAATCATATCGGATATCTGGCAAAGGACTAAGGAAAATCAACCCATCACCTGACATAATCAAAAATACCATTTGTTGATAAATTTATGGCTGATAAATCTGTGGTTCATGTATAGTAAACAGGAAAAATTAACACGTATACCAATTTGTGCTGATTCCTCACTTTAAGAGTATGAAGGATAATTGTTCACAAAATGAGATCAAGACATAGTGAACAAAGCCAGTCATGTGAAGGAGGCGTTCCTTTAGATCCTAATAAATTTGGTGGATATGGGTTTGCCATCAATACTGAAGGATGGAATACAAAAAGAGAACCAACGCACAACTGTCATGATCAACACAAGTCAGGTTTAATTCCAACGAATCTAGAAAATGATAAAGCTGCAAGATTACGACAAACGGTTAAAGATGAGTCTGGAAAGGTGCATAAGATAGGGGAGATTGACTTTATGGATGGAAATGGATTTCATAAGGTAATGGACATATTTGATAGTTCACCGAATCCATGGATGGTCGATAGGAACCTTTACGAGACAAAGTCATATTTTTGGATTAGAAATAATGGCTCTGGTTATATTACAGTCAGGGATGTGAGCTTGGAAATTCTTTCATAGAATCAATTTTTTACTAGTCCGATATCTGTACGGGATTAATAAATAGCCATTTTGCTTCATCAAATGAAATTTCAACTACAAGTTTATAGCTTTGAGGTGCTATGTCTTTTGGTACAGTAAAACTGAAGTTTGCACAATCTTGAGTAGTGAGATTCGCACAGTCATTACTTTTTATCTCAAGCGCTGTGACGTTATTATTCGCAATTACATCCTCTGTCTCAGAATCGCTAACCAAATAGATCTTGGTTAACATTGGAGCCAGATTCGTACCGCAATTATCGTTACTATCACATTCCAGTTGTAGAGATGAACCATTTATTTTCTTGTTTAATATCATGTCCTCAACGGATATTGCATGAAGATTTTTTTCCATTACAGTTTCATCCCCATAATCAATCGAAAAGCTAGGATCTAATTTGTATTCACCTCCATCAGTAATGATTTTAGCGATAGGTATGTTATCGAATGGAACAGCGGCAAATTGAATGGCGTAAACACGACCAAAATTCGTCGCTAGCGTATTTGTCGTAAAAATGAAAATGATTCCAAATAATAAAATATACAGGCTTGTTGTTGTCATCCATGTAACATAAGGGAGTACTTAAATAAACCTTATGAGGGTTGCAACCTACCTACAAACTAAGGAAATTAAAGAATTTTTATACAAAATATGACTAGAACCGATGTTGAATTTTAGGTGCCGCTCTACAATAAATCGTAAATCACCGTTGCTGTAATGCACTTAATAAATAAATTAACTGCCATCTTAAAACTGGTGATAAGGTCACATATGGGGAGCGTGGATTACCAATAAACCGAAAGGGTGGCATGAAATTCATACTGCTTGGAAGGTGGTTAACAAACAGATTTCCTATCTCCATTTGTTTTTTATTTCACATGATTATTTGGATCGGAGGTTCCTTTAAGGCCATGATCCATAAGTTAAATAATATTACAAAATTTTCTCGTGTAAAAATGTATATCCAATAGATTTAGAAATTCTTATTACAATCGCTTACAATCGATTTGTTAAAGACAGGTTAGCATTCTTTTCACTTTTCCAGATTAAAGAACCATTTACCTGATATTCTTTCCCCAAGGCGTCATCCCCTATGTAAAACTGAATTGTGCCATCTAGTGCTTCTTGTGATGCCTTATGTTTCTCTTCATTAGGAATGATACTACTAAAATAACCATAAATATGAAACATTTTCGATTCACCTTCGTCTGTGACCTTCAAAAGACCATGTAACATCCGGCCACTTGAATTGTCCAGGCGAAATCCTTCTTTATTCTCACTTGTGAAGAAATAGTTACAGTTACCTGTCGGACACAGATCGCTGCGGTTTGATATTCCGATATCAAAATTTTGAATATCATAATAGATGAGATTTGGATCGGAGGTTCCTTCGTGGTGTTCAATAATCGAAGCATTTATTGAAATACGGTCAGCGGAAACATCGGCTAAATCCAATTGACCGTTTAACTCAAGTGACAGATTAGATATGAAGATGACTAAGAACGAAAATAAACAGGATATGATAAGAGCAGGGAACTTCTTATGCTGTCTGGTGCGGTTTGATATCAACCAATCTCTCATATGAACAAGATACTATTATCTATTGCTTCAGTTTTTTCTAAATCTTAAAAGTATAAGACAGTTCTAGTTTAACATGATTTTAGTAGCACGCCATTGGAAAACCCATTGCTCTTACCGCAAAAACATTCATTTTCCTTTACGTCCTGCGGTGAAGAGAGATTTCGTGTTGGCAAGATTATTCTAATTGAAGATGATAATAATCGACAGTATCATAATCAATAGAATGCCAAATCCAATCATAGCCATAATCTTTAAACTTTCAAAGGTTAGTCTCACTACCAGTGTAGTGCATTAAAGGTAATAATTATTTGTGACGGTTGTAAGGCTAATTTTCTGAAGTTTTGGTGCAGCGGAATCATAAAGGATGTATACAGCTATTATTTTTATTCTTTCTTTAAACACATTGCAAGTACATTTTACACAATAAGCATATCCTTCTTTGTCATAGTCATGAAATTTTCTGATGATGACATTGAAGACATCTGTCAGAATTTTTGTCCGCTGAACTCTTGTTTCCACTCTCGCTTAAACCTTTTAAATTCAAGTCAAATTCCAATCCCTATATTCTTTGTTGGCAACAATTAGATATTGTGATGCTTTATCTTGTGAAGTAGTAACAAATGTGAAGTAGTAACAAATTGATTTAGATAATAGGAAAATACAGGATCATAAGATTCGAAGGCTAATAATTTCCAAACCAAATAAATATAAAAACTTAAGTTGGATTTGCAGTTTTGATCTTATCAAGATTGAAGTAAAAAGATAAAACCAGTAGTATTATTCATTCATATTACGGAAAGAATAGATCTAATCTTAACTATGAGTTACAGTGGAAACGACGATAGCGGTCGTGAAGGCAAAAGGAGTTTTGGCACAGGTCCAAAACCAGTCGAAATGGGAAAGGAATACGAAGTTGAAATATCAGAAATAAGCAAAAGAGGCGATGGAATTGCTAGAGTTCAAGGATTTGTAATTTTCGTCGCAGGTGCAAAGGCCGGACAGAAGACAAAGATAAGAATTACCAGTGTTGGAGACCGATTTGCAAAAGGAGAAGTCATTTAAATAGAAAAGATTGCCTCCAAAAAATACATAGTCGATACTATCTTTAACAGATCCTAATGTTAGTACTATTTTGTTAAATTACGCTTTACGTCATTGTTGTCATATTTTGAGTATAATCCAAGTAACGCTTTTAGAAATAGTTCGTCTTCGAAATAGAAGAAATCAAGTCATAAAGGATAACGATTGGGCTTACTCGTTCAGATAAAAGAAAAATGTGATTCTGAGTAAATAACATAAAAAGCACAAGCGTCAACTACATCAATTAAACTTTGTTGTGTATTTTGATCCAATGAGTGAAAAGGTAGATAATAACAGGAACTATAAAAGACGTGGGATTTATATTAAAATATGTGGTGCTCAAATGTGAAGATTC
>Ga0207428_10000625_pt1 | contig 41543 bp, 38 predicted proteins | sample RhiMethybrSRZTD1_FD_187600 | JGI IMG/M metagenome (GOLD analysis project Ga0207428, IMG submission 187600) | Populus rhizosphere microbial communities from Tennessee, USA - Rhizosphere MetaG P. TD hybrid SRZTD1 (SPAdes) (version 3) | ecosystem: Host-associated > Plants > Roots > Rhizosphere >...
CTTGAATCAAACGTTATTTTTTCAGATTGATATAATCGAATTCGGAGATGATATTAATTGAAAAGTCAATTTAATCTAATAATGTCTAGGACGGGTCTAGTTTGATTCCTTAAATAAGATACTAGGAATGGTCCATAGCGATATTTACCTAATCTTTTCGAGCATAGCCTCGATTTTTTCTTCTAAGCTAAGGATCTTATTCAACATGGTCTTATTACGCTCTTCCAGATCTGCAATGTGGTTTAGAAGTTCATCCTGTTTCTCTGATGTTTTTTTCTGTCGATTATAGACCCACCATGTTATAATTGTCCCAATAACTATGCCTGCAACTAAACCCACCCAGGTACTTCCAGCATTAGAGATATCCATATCCCTGGTACAGTCCCCACCGAATATGTCTCGCAGTTCATACATGCAGCCCCAAAAGGCAAGAATTTCAAACATACTAGCATTATTACGATAGCAGTTAGTGTTATAATTTGCGCATTTACGTATACCTAGACTTTAACGCAAATTGATAAAATTTCCCATTATTACTGGAAGGACACGCTCTCAATTATGATGAGCAAGTCGATTTTCATCTATCGATTTAAAAAGTGATATTTGCCACATCTAACTGATTTAGCCCCTCCAGATATATTAGAGACTTGGAAGAGGCAAGATTACGAAAAGTGGAATCATAGTCAATTGGAATAAATTTCTCTTCCCATCAGCATCCTAATGAGTTTTCTAATGAGTATGATGATGATTCGTTGTGTGGGGTCCATTGGAGTCCGTAGTATTTTTATAAAATCTTTAATTTGAAGATGACGGAACTTTGTTTCAATTAACATCACACAGAAATTCAATCACGCCGCATTCTCCGATAGAGCCATTATATTATACCACCTTAGATATATTTTAGTTATTTTCAATAAATTTACTAGAATCTAGATGTTTGGAAGTAAAAACAAGAAATCTAAATGGAAATTGGAATATGAAGATACGGTTTATAAGATTTATGATTGGAACAAAAATCTGGCAGCGTATTTTTTTCCAAACTACAATTTGAGAGAGGCCACAGAGAACGAAGATGAATTCATTGAAAATCTTAACCAATCACATCAAAATGTTAGAGGAGGGAATATTCTCTTTCCAATGATTAAATTGAATCTACTTGATAAGCGAGAAGGTATAGGTTTGGATTATACTATTGCCGCACTGGAACAAAATCTACAACGTGCAAAAGTATGGAGGGAGTGGTTACTACAAAATGGTAGAAAATTTGCGATAACTGGAAATGCGATATTTACTTCGAGAGAGGACCGGGAAATGCTTTCAATCGCTCTTGTATTAGAGTTAAACATAACACTCGGCGAAAAAGAAACACTTGTTGCGTTAACCCCTTTATTGGATGAACTGCACGAATCTGCCCTATTGTAGAAAAAATTGTTTTTGCTTATGTTAGATCTCGTCCTTCAATGTTCTAAGTACTTTCGCACTTGGATGAGCTGGATCCAATTGCTCATTTAGATAGTCTATAAAGTTACTTGCAGTCACTATGCCCAGCATTTTGTCACCTTCACTAACAATAAGGTGTCTTACCTTATTCTGAATCATCATATTCGCTGCCATTTCCACAGTTAAATTAGGTTCTATCATTGAAAGAGGGGAGGTCATTATATGATGTATCTTGTATTCTTTGCTTGGCACATCGTGGATACAAACGCCCCTTGTTATATCGCGCTCAGTTACTATTCCTAAAGATCGTCCTTCTTCATCGACTACTACAAGTGAGCTTACATTTTTGTTTAACATCTTCTTTGCCGCCTCCTTGGCACTTTCATATTTTCCAATAGTTTCTAATTTGGTTGACATTATATCGCGTATAAGATTTGTCACAGGCAGTCTAACATCGAAGTTCAATATATTTTGATTTGTGGAAATATGAGATTATTTATGATGAACGACCATACTTGTATTGATTATTAAATTGGAAGGTCTTGCCATTTGTAGACAAAAACCTACGGATCTTAAAAGCAGGGCGCTCTGTATTAATAAGGCCTATCATATCATGTTTAGGCACTTGACTTTTTTTGTCCTCCTGTATAGGTATAAAATATCGATTAAATTTTAGGACAATCATGACTCAGGAATAATAATTATCTTGAATTATCAAAATCAGTTAGGGATAAATAAATTCAGCGCAAAAAATTATAAAAAAGGTCTAGAATATTTTACCTAAATTGTATTAAATCAACAATGAATATTTTCAATATGAAAAGTGAAAAGTATTGCCAGGCTTGTGAGAACAATAACGGCATTCTGTACGAGTTCAGAAAGAGAATGTTTTGTAAACAATGCCTTGAACTGATCATTTCCACTCGAATTCCTTCTGGGATTTAATTGCAATTTGGTAAAGTAAATTGCAGTTAGAGTTATTTAGTATCACAAAAAGGAATACATTCTCATGTTCACGTATCTTCTGAATCCTTAATCTGATGACTTAGGTTAGTTTTTGATAAAATATTATATAAAATAAGCTGCGCTACTACGATAAGTACCTCTTGTCACTCAAGTTCTGATTTGATGGGAGGAGAAGTCGGGATCGACCTAAGAGACTGTTGGTCCTAAATTTGGATACTTTATGCAGGTTCTAGATCCGACATTTATAGCGTTACCCATTATTGATATTTTAATTAGTCACCCCGAGTTAGATGGAAGCGAAAGTGCTGACGGTTTAATTTCGCAATTCTATCCACAAATTAGAATTAGCAATTTTTGAAGACATTTCATTTATAAATTCTGAATTCAATAATATCAATTATTTAGCATTAAACTGGAGATAAATATGTAGTAATACACAACAAAGAAATGTTTAAATAAAATTTGGTTTCTCGGCTTTTAAAGTTTACCTACTTTCATAGAGGTGTTGTTCTTTCAAGTCAACTCAGGTAAGCCAACTTCTTATAGTACGTTTCAATAGGAATTGGTTACTGCCTACTACATTAGAGACAATGGCCGGTGGGAGTCTATTGTCAAGTCCACTTTTCCCACCGGTTTAACTTTTTTATAATTTGTTGAGCATGTATTAACAGGAACATCCGAGACAATCCTATTGCAACGACGGTTTCATTCACTGGTGGGTTTTGTGAATTTGCCCCATCAGTGATTATCTTAATAAAAAATGTTGAATACATAACTACCCTAGAGGTCATTAACCGCCAGAGTATTAATAGGATAGAAATGAAGAGATATGCTGTAACAGTTTTATAATTTATTGATGAACATCAATTACACCAACGAAGCCAAGTGCTTGAACTTCTCATTCTGTTGGGCTGCTCGAAGAGAGTGGCCCACCAGTTTCTAACAATTTGGTACTCCCTCTCTTAAAGGGACTCGGTAGGTTAAATTTCCAAAACGCTAATTCTATGACTACGGAACAAACGTTGCTCGAAGAAATTCAAGATTCAAAAAAATCATTGGATAGAGAAAGAGAAGAGAGCATCTACAAAAGAGATTTGAAGAAAAGAATTGAATTAATAAACTGGGTTCTAGAAAATATGAAAAACCCTGATATTCAGATTTGTGCTCTTATTGAATCTAGAATGAATAACCTCATTGATAAAATAAATGAAACAGATTCTATAATAGAAGCCGATCCATTGGATTCAGAATTAAGAATTTTGGATTGGATTTTACACGTAGTGTGCAGTAACGAAAGAAAAAAGTTTTAGTATAGAACTTTTATCCTGTAGATGAGGATGAATTGGTGTTACCTTCGTCAGGATTTATTTTCTGGGACGTGATTTGATTGTCGTTTTTGAGTAACTCATTCTTCTTTGACATAAAATCTTTCTGTGGACTTGTACTCGTGACATTTACAGCACTCGTCTTTGCTAGGTCTAATCCCTTTTTCAGATCTGTTGGTAAACTAGTGCTACTCTGAGACACTGTCTTGGCACATTTCCATGTACCGTTTTTCTGTTTGTCACATCTCCAAACATCGTTATTAGTAGGGTCATTATCGGAACAAAATGCTGTTTTTTTGTCTTTAGTATAGGAACAACTCATAGTATAAGTGTCTGCAGCAGCGCCTAACGCTGGTGAACTGTATAATACAATCGAGAGAGTTACTGCCATAATTGATAAAACTCCAACTCTAACCTTTGTGATCATTCAAAAACGAAATAGTACTTTGGACTATTAAAGGTTTTAATCGAAACCTCCACCGCACTCCCTGCAAACCTTGGCCATCTAACCAATCACCCACTGGATACTTAGTTAAGAATTCTAGATTTGATTTTGTGTAGTTTGCAGTAACGAATAGAAAAGTCAGAATTTTTAATGCTATTATAACTTAATTTATTTTAATTTCGTCCGAAGTATGAAATCGAACGTTATCCTGAATTGTTAATTCGACGGCGTTTAGTACCATCAATAATATCGCACTTTCAAAGAATGACAATAGTCTCATTATCATTATCTTAAGTCTATACGGATCCAATATTTATTAATACATATCAAAATTTGGCAGTCTTAACTAGAGATTTAGAAAATTTTTTATAATATTTTCACCATATTACCATAACGGTCATACTGATAGGAGGGATTTGGTATCCTCGTTTGCAAGCGAATTTGACAGATTCGTAACCTTTTCCGTCCCTCCTGTCAGCATTTTAAAAGATAGAAAATCTCCTAAAACTGTTTTATAAATTACTGATTACACTGGCGCAACCAAGTGTGAGGAATACAATTCTGGTGGGCCTTCTTGCCAAAGCCGGTCCACCAGTTTGTATTCCTTATAATATATTGTCGCTAATTAACTCACAACGATCGTTGCCGTTGAATCACATTTACTTTAACTATTTTATATTTTCCTGATAAAAAAAGAAGAGGTGTTACGACTCAAGCGAAATTTGTGGCAATGATATTAAGGATTACAATAGATGATGAAATTTGAGTTAATTATTTATTGTCCGCCGCTTCAAAATATTATGTTCCTTATCAATCTGATGGGAGAATTGGTTTATCTGCTGCATAACTCGGTAAAACAACCTCCCATCAGGCTCTAATTACTGCAGCAAAACTCAAATATCAATGAATTGATAAAGTAGTATGGCAGTTTTGTGTATATTGTCTGGAGAAGGATTTACTAAAGAACAGTACGAAGAAATTAAAAAAGAGGTTGACTGGGAACATACTAAGCCCAAAGGAGAAATATTTCACGCTATAGGGTTTGGTAATTCTGGAAATTATCATGTAGTGGATATCTGGGAATCTGAACAAGATTTTAACAACTTTATCACTAATAAGATAAAACCTGCATATGATAAAATTAATGCGCCTGTGCCAAAGGGTGAAGTAATTCCGCTTCATAATGCTAATGCTTTCCAGGCCCTTGACTCGTATAGAGTTAAGTAGGTATCCATAGTATCAAAATAAATCCTATTACTTCAAAGATTATTCCAAATGCATTAAGCCAAGTACTAATTTCCATCATTCTACTTTTCCTCCCATCAATCTAACTTTTATGATATCATAAATTCAATGTAAATATTTTTTTGAATCGGCGAAGTGTCCACATATCCTCAGATGATATCTGCCATCTATCCTTTTAACAGCCATCATCATAGTAAATTTGACACGTATCCTTGTATTTAGGCCTGCAATAATAGCGTTAGTGGAAATTCTGAAGTGCTCAATTTTTACACCTATTTCCTACGTGTTTATCACAATAGTGTTCTACCAATTCCGCTTTCTGCTCTTTATCTCCTACTTGGTAACATAACATGTAAGTGGCATTATCTCCACAAGTTAAACAGAGTCTTATGCCGATTTTTCTTAATCTATGGTTCGACTTCATATAATTAAAACATATCTATATCCGACTCAATTAGCATTAATTCAAACGCCACCATCAGACATAAGGTAGGGCGTCATTAAGAAATCAGTAATACATATTAAACATTCAAGAATTTTTATACTTATTTCTTTGACTTTAACAAGTAGCGCAGTGATTTCCACTTTCCTTCTAGCTATTGTTTTCATTAGCGCGACTATTTTCGGCTCATATGTATATGCCTCGACAGGTGAAATGACAAATGGCGAACCCATTAATGGTGTCGTCATGAAGGGAGCTTTTGTAAACATGAAACAAGATAATAATAGCCTCATTATTCCAGCTCCGCCTAACTACATTGATGATAGCTTGAAAATGATTTCCAGTGCAGGTTTGAATCATGTCCGATTCGTGTTCTACTGGGAAGCTTATGAAAGGGACCCCGAAGCTTTCATGAAGGAAATAGAATCGGTAGCCAATGCGGCAGATAAGTACGGACTGAAAATCATTTATGATAATCATCAATGGCACACTTCCTCATGGTTTGAAGTAAGAGGATCAGGTTTTCCTTGGTCCCTATTTCAAGATAACTCAAAGTATACCAGAGGGTCTGGTGGTAATACACATGATAAGGCAGCACAAGTCTTTTGGGGGAATTGGTGGAACCGATCTGTCAAAGATAACCAGGGTAAAGATGGCTGGGCATCAATGGCAGAGTTTCTTCGGGAAATAGTCTTGACAGTAGATAATCATTCAAGTACTCTGGGGTACGAAATCCTAAGCGAGCCTCATGTTCAGAATAAAGGTCAATGGTCTAAAATAGGTAAATTTAATAGCTTCATTACTACGGAGTTGAGAAATATCACCAGTAAAACTATAGTCTACAGCATGAATGTTCCGGTTGACTTGAACAGCCCTATCGAAATCTCACCAAAAAACCTGGCGAAAATGGCTCCTTCCAATAAGGAGAATACCGCTTTCAAAGTAAGTGTCTACGCAGTTCCTGATGGAGACGGGTATCAGAAGAAGAGATTCGATATGTTTCTGAAAACAAGGGATCGAACTGGAGTGCCCTTATACATTGGCGAGTGGAACAACGTCGTAAGGACAAGAGAAGGAGGAATCGACAAACTTAATCCACACCTAAGTGAGCTTACGAAAACTGATGCAAAGCAGATCCTCGGATCTCTCAAGAAAGCAGCAGTATGGGGCACGGCCTTTTGGAGGTGGGATTATCAGCATGTAGATACGCCCAGTTTTAATTTGGTGTCTGATAAGAATGGAAAGCTAATGCCCACCAAGTACTTGGGTATCTTAAAAGACACGGTAGGACGGATATACGGTTCTTCTGGCAGTACATCAATTTCTGATGGCACTCAATTATCTGCCAATTAAGCCAAAAGTAATGAAGAGCCCCTTCATACCGATACAAACACCCCTGTAAAGTACGACAACCTCAACGATTTGGCACATAATATTAAAAATCACGTAGTGGATAGTCAAGACATACCCCTGAACGCTTCCAAAATTCAGGTGCTTTCAAGGGGCAGATAAACAAACTCAAGGTTGTATAGACTCGGCAGGAAAAATAGGTGGAAATCTTGGTGACCAAGAGATCTTGCACTGTTCTGAGGATGCAAATTATTTCAAAGGGGAATTATCCAAATCAAACAACAACAAAAACTCTGATAACGTCGATAACTAGTATCTTTAACTCTTATTATTTCTAAAATCCTTATTACTCGAATTTATGGCTAGATATCAAATGATATCTCTGCTCTTTCTATCACAATTACGAGTATTTAATACTAGTTCTGAAATATCGGGATCTTACAAAAATATAAAAATATTTTTACCTTAGACCTGACTTGATAGATTCTGGAATATGCCTGAAGGAAAACATATCTTAATTTTAGGAGCTGGATTTGGAGGATTAACGGCAGCAAATTTCTTGCGGAAAAAACTTTCCTCATTATCAACATCAGTAGAATATAAAATTAGTATCATCGATCAAAAAAACTATTTTACGATGGGGCTTGTAAATTTATGGATTTTAAGCGGTATAAGGACACTTGATGATTCTAAAATTGATTTGAATAGGCTGGGAAATAGAAGAATAGTTTATCTGAATAATAAAATAACGGAAATTGATCTGTCATCAAAATCTGTTAAGATTACAGGATCTTTAACTCCTGAAATAAAATATGACTATCTGATTATTGCGTTAGGTAGCGAATATGCCACTAATGAAGTAGGTGGTTTTCTAGAAAATGGAGGGTTTAATCTGTATGATCCAGAACAAGTTCCAAAACTAAGGGAAAAACTACTTTCCTTAAAGAAGGGTAAAATAGCTATATGCATAGCGTCTGTTCCGTACAAGTGTCCCCCAGCACCTTATGAGGCATCTTTGCTGATAAATGATATACTAGTTAAGAATGGTACAAGAGGCTCAATTGATATCGATATTTATACACCAGCGCCGATTACTTTACCAGTAGCTGGAGCAAAAGTGAGTCAAGATGTTCTTAACTTACTTAATAATAACCATATAAATTTCCATCCGTTACATAAACTAAGAACAGTACTAAATATGGAAATGATAGAGTTTGAAAATGGTAATTTGATAAATTATGATGTGCTTATAGGCATTCTCCCTCACAAAGTACCTGATGTAGTAAGGAATTCTGGCCTCGTTAAGCAAGGACAAAAATGGATTAATGTTGACAAGTTCAGTCTTAAGACAGACTATGAAAATGTTTTTGCGATAGGGGATGTAACAGAAATTAAGGTAAACGAAAATGTGGCTATTCCTAAAGCTGGAGTATTTGCTGAAGCTCAAGCAAAAGTAGTGAGCCAACAGATAGTGGATGATATCGTAAATGACAAAAATAAATTTTCACTCCCACGATTTGACGGGAAGGGTTTCTGTTTTATGGAAGTTGGAAATGAGAGGGCAGGATATGTTGCTGCAGACTTTTACCATGAGGATGGTCCTATTACTATTCTTGAGCAACCATCATCTGAATCATACAAAATGAAATTAGATTTTGAAAGAAGTAGAGTGAATGAATGGTTATTATTATAGTTCGGTCCTTTTACATTGATTCTTCACACTGAAATCATTAATGTACTAGGTCCCTCAACTAGCAAAGTTTTGTCGTATGAGCTCATAATTTCCAAATGGGATAAAAAGTAGCTCTAATAGCTCTAGTTCTATATTGTCAAAATAGTATCCGACCTAAAAACAGGATCAGTTAAAAGAATGATGCGCTGTGAGCTTAAATGGAGATTTATATACGGACTGTGCAAAATGTACAACTGAATCAATGAGGCTTATAATATATACTGGTAAGGGTGGAACTGGTAAAACAGTAATCTCCTGTTCCACTGCTATTAAGCTGGCTGAAAAAAAATACAATACATTGATTATTTCTTCCGATCCCGCTCATACATTAAACGATGCATTTCAGCTACATAGTACAATTACCCGAAATAGAAACGATAATAACGCAATAGATGTCTTTCCATGCCTTCAGGTATTACAAATTGATCCAACATTAGAGATGAATACTCGTTACCATGAGGTTATTTCCTATATTGCTTCTATGTTTTCATCGAAAGGTATCGATGAAGTTCTAGCCTATGAAATTGCAATGATGCCTGGAATGACACAATTATTTTCTCTTCTAAAAGTAGAGGAGATCGTACGTCTTAGGTCACATGAGGTTGTAGTGTTGGATATGCCTGCTTCAGGGGAAGCACTGAGATACCTTTATTTTCCGAAACTTGTTGGTAAGATTGGTAATCGAGTCACTAGTTTGTTAGGCGCTTTTTCTGGATTTACAGAAATTTTTCAAGCTTTCTCTGGGATTTCTATTCCGAATAAAATATTACGGTATGAGAAGGACTTATTTAATAACCTTAACCAGCTTTCAGATATAATTAAAGACAATAGTATGACAACCCTTAGATTGGTTGCAAATCCAGACTCATTCAGTATAGAAAATGCCAAAAGGGCTCTCATGGCTGCAAGCTTATACGGAATCAACACTGACCTAGCCGTAATTAATAAGATTTTCCCATATAAAGATACTGAAGTTAAGTCAGATGAATTTTATACTAATTGGACAAAATTTCAGCATGTTAAAGTCAGGGAAGCCAGATCAAATTTTTACCCACTCCCCATTAGAGAGGTTCCTCTTCATAGTACTGAACTTGCAGGAATTGAAATGTTGCGAGCTAATGCTGATATTATATTTGGTGACGACGATCCATCAAAGATATTCTATACTGGTAAACTATACTCTGTTATCGACCAGCCGCCCAAAAATCTAAAAATCTCAGTTAGGGTTCCATTTACCCAGAAGCAAGATTATGACATAAAAAGATTGGGCTCTGAAGTTATTATTAAGTTAGACAGTCCTACAGGATATCTAGTCAATGTCATTCCTTTGCCAACTATAACCTTCGATATGAAAATGATAGGTACCCGATTGCGTAATAATACTCTAAATGTATTATTCGAACGCCGTGACTAGTGATTGAATTCAAGATTGGAAAATCAGCATATTTATCAATTCTAAATCTCTTCAAGCCATATTCAGTGTAATATGAGTTTTATTACTCGGTAGTTAACTCTTCGGCTTTAGTTACTGTGGTCCACCGGTATTATTCAAGACGAAGCTCAATTTTTTAGTCCTAATCTTAATAGACGTTAATTTTTATTTGCATTTAAATTTTGAAATATTTTCTGAAAATACTCAAGCTGCATTAATGAGACTCAATTTTTGAATAGGACCAAATTACTACTTTTACTTGTAGATATGGCAAAAACAATTTTATTTTCTACTCTTATGACAGATTCTTTCAACATGCATATGAGTAAAGAGATTTATATTTCCAGAGACGTCGGATGTTCACAAGTAAGATCTGTAATAAGTTACTAAGTGGTAACTCTCAATGTACCATAATTAAGTTAGTATTGATTATCCTTGTGTTAGTAGTCAACATGATGCAGCTGCCATACACTATAAGTCTACCATCTACATATGCACTGCCTTTTCGACAATCTCCATTTTCATCATTGCCTTCTCCGTCAAACTCTAATACTTCTTTTTCAGCTTCGCAGGAGACAAATGTATCAGCATTATTGACTAAAAATAATAATGATATTAATGCTCTTGCAGTATGCGTTAATCCAGATGCAAATGAATCTAACAGTAAGACAAAGGAAAAGATAACGGACACTAACACTTCTGATCTCAAAAATATAACGAAAGGTTCGGTAAAACTTGTATTCATAAATTCTTACTGGACTGATAATATCGTAATGGGGGGAGTTGATGCGGGTGCTGCGTCAGGACAAACTACTGCGCAAGCTTTGGCCCCAGTAAAAAGAGTAGAGGTGGATCCAGGAGAAGGTGATTCTGTTCTTGCGATAGTGTTAGTAAACCGAGGTTTCGTGGAGCTAACAAGCATAACTGCTTCGCTTGATCTGCCTCCTGGGTTTGAATCGGTTATTTCCCCACAACAAGAAGGTTCTAATATAGCCCTATCCAGTTACGATGGACAAGTAGATCCTGGACAGACTTTCGTTTTATATTTCCCAGTAAAAATTCTGCAAAATGCTGAGCTGGGAAAAGAATACAATGCCGATCTTACTGTCCGCTACTTCAAAGCCACTGACGAACAAAAGGGCAAGTCCGAGATAGAAAAGAATACAAAAAAGAGCTCTCATTTGGAACTTAATCAGTGTTTGGATGAAGATAAAAATAACACGAATAGAACAAAAAACAATAGTGTTCGCCATATTGAAGCAAAGATAGTTCATACACCTTTTGATTCTAAAACACAAACCCTAAAGGTTCCCTTCGAGTTAAGTGGTAGGGTTATTTTAGATGTGATAGGTTTACAATCTCAGGACGTTGGCAAAAATTTATCTTCATACCATGATACAATTAATGTCTTAAATGCTATTCCGGGTGTTGGTAACAAATTAAAACTAATAATTAATAATGTTGGCTCTGATGCAGCTACCGGCGTTGTTGCAACGGTAACTAGTAGAACCGAATCTGCAACAAACAATAATGTCATTACGCCGGCTACAGCAGGTAATATCTCAAGAAATGTTGTCCAAGAATCTAGCCTTATACCCATTATCATCTTAGGAGGTACCACATTTAATTTGGGTACAATTCTAGCTGGACAGGGTAAAACAATAGATACAGTTGTCTTTCCAAACAATCTTGCTGCAGGTACATTAGAAATTTTGAATGTTGAATTGTCATATAATGATGCATATGGGAATAAGAAAACGGCAATTGAAATAGTGGGTATCCAGATTTTGCCTTCCTCTCCACAAAGTGATATAAATGTTACACCAGTCCCTTCTTGATGGAAAGATTTTCTCCACATGGACATTACTAATATGGAGATGAACAAAAATATCTTCCTTCCTACTTGCAATGCCCAACTCTTTTGATCGTATAACTATGTTACGTATTATTATTAAGGCACTAAAGATATTTTCAATCAAACAAAGTATGTCACATTCTCTTTTTGAAAGATCTATTAGGAGATTCTATAAAATGATAGGAAATCCGAATTCGTATCTATCGTTAATCTCAAAGAGAGACATAAAATTGGATAAACAATACCTGAAAATAATTAAAAAATAGAGAGAATTAATAAAATGCCAAATCAATACCGACCAGATTTTATTTAGCGAGATGTCTTATAAATTGATTACACGTTACACTGATAAATTCAATAACATGATGTCTTTAATGGCTAGTAACGTCACATTGTTATGTTGTGTTGTACTTTTATTTTCCCAAATTATGGTAACATATTATTCATTTCCAGATAAAGTATTCATACAAGCACTGCAACCGGAATCGATATCCACATCTTCAGGGGGTACTAATATTAATCAATCACAATCGTCAGTTCAAATAACTGCTGGCAAGATTCAAAATCTGGCCTTTAAATTGGATCTTAGCAATCCTAATTCTAATACAGGAATTATAACTTTACCTGAGACTTTGTCGGATATAGCAGTATCTATTATTCCTCAATCCAGCTCCGTTAAAATCATAGGGCCTACCACCTGGAGTATACCACGCCTCGATGGTAATTCAAGTAAAACGATATCTACAAAAGTATACGCCTCTCCATCAATAATAGGTAGTCCTGTATTCTTTACAGTTGATATTCAATATATAAAAAATGGCCAAGAACGTAAAACAAATTCATTTGATATTGGAGCTGTTGTTGTGGGTGACATAAACATTGAAGCTAACAATCTGGCTGTTAGATATATTGGAAACACTCCTAATCTAGTTGGAAATCTTTTAAATAAAGGAAATACTCCAGCGTTATTTACAAATCTCCAAGTATTATCTGTTACTCCGCAAATAGGCGATAGTGAACAGCAGATTGGAAATAAAACGTGGCAAGGTTCTTCTCAATTTCTTGGAACACTATCGGCCAACACACCTACGCCATTTAGTATACCCTTATCAATTGATTCGGTTACGCCTAACTCTGGCAGCACAAATGCAAGTGTAACTAATATGACCAATAATAGTCATACTGGCGGTCCTAACAATAGTACCAACACTACTGCTATTAATACTAGCACTGCCACTAGTACTAATAAAGCTGGAAACAGTATTGGTAACAATACTCAAAATAATCTCACTAGATTTCCCACAACATACAACATACCACTTAAAATCATCTATAGTGATGAGTTAAGAAATAGTCATGAATTAATTGTAAATAAATCCATCCCATTTGAGTTTATTGGTGATAACACAGTAAACACAGAGGCGTCCTACCACTCCAATAACAGCAACTTATCAATAGGGCAGAATGGTGGTCCGCAACTAGAGTCTGTTTTAAACAATGGTTTTGTTGATGCGTATTGGGCAGAAGGTATTCCTTCTACTTCTGGTTCTAATAATAATGTAAATGTAAATTCTGAGAACTCAACTTCAGGAACGACTGTGACAACCACTACGACAGGAACGGTACAGCAACAGAGAGAAGTAGGTCCTGGAGAAGGTCAAGCGATTCTAGCAGTCGTTTTGACTAACACAGCTTTTTCAGATATTACAGGGATTACAGGATACCTGACACTTCCAAGTGGATTCAGTTCTCCAATCCCATTGTCATCTTTAAATGCCTCTTCTCCTACCATATATCCACAGGCTTTATCTCCAAATTTAGCTAATTCCTCCACAAATATCGTTACTGGCAATAATAAAGTAAATCAGAACTTTCCTGTAATTGCGAGCATAAATGATGTTGTAAAAGCAGGACAAACGTATACATTATATTTCAAAGTCAATGTATTGAAATCAGCAAGCGTTGGATCACATACCGCTCTTCTTCGAACCTATTATTTTAAAACACCAGATCCAGAGATTGGAGCATATAGAGTACAGACAACAGGCGTTCCCTTTGTATTACCTGGCAAAGTAACTTTGGATGTATCATCAAGCTCAACAGACTTAATTCCAGGAGAAGCTAATCATGTCAAGATCCAAATACGAAACAAAGGAACAGCAGACGCTAATAATGTAGTTGCGACTCTAGGTAATGTGGGTGGAAGTATCATTACGAATGCTGGCGGTTCAACAGCTATTGGCAATAACTCAAATTCGAGCAATACCAGCAATAATAACAATCTGAACATATCTTCGTCTGCACCATATTCAAAACCTAATGGTAACATAGAGCAAGCTTCAAGTTTGGGATCCAGGGTTTTTGATCTTGGAACAATATCTGCTAATTCAGTAGAAGAAATAGATGCTACAATATTGCCCTCATTTTCAGCCGGAGAATCATTACAAAACCTAAATCTCCAAATCTCATTTACCGATGCCACTGGAGATGTAAAAACCTCTAGTGAAGAGGTCGGTTTCCGAGTACTTCCAAATCCTCCTGAAGCAGGTCTGTCAGTTAACCCCAATTTCCCACAAGATAATCTAAATAAAACTACAGACAAGAAGCAAACCGGTAAAAGCTCTGGCCTTACTAATAATGATAACACGACAAATTCAGATTCAGGATTGAGTGTAACACCAGCAAGGTATACTAGTGGCATAATCAAAAATAATGATCTGAAAGATCGTATCAAGCTTGCTTCTTCTGAGAATCAAAATGATGCCAAAGACAATAGAATGAACGATACTAATTACACTAAAGGTAACCTGACCTCAATCCAGTCGTCCGTTTTGGCCAAGTCCAATCCAGCTTTATATAAAAATGTAGCAATAGCTGGTAATCCAAACGGTATAGGAAATAAGAAGGCTATTATACAAAATAGCAGCAACGTTAGGGGGGATAACTCGATTACTATAACTGCAGGCAATGAAAGTGATCTAAACTTTACCATCACTAATAACAACAGGTATCCTATAATTGATGCAGTAGTATCCCTAGCTTCTCAATCAGGCTCAATTTCTATATCAGGACCTTCTAAATGGAATCTCCAAAGACTAGACCCTGGATCTCATCAAATTTTTCCAACAACTGTCTTTGCATCAAAGTCTATGATAGGCAATCCAGCGACGTTCGATGTAGGTGTTCAATATATTATGAATGGAAGGGCAAGAAATGATACCTTTGACATAGGAGCAAAAGTTATTGGAGAGATTAAAGTCGATGTTAGTGATCTTGGGATAAATTATATAGCCGGCACTCCTAATTTGATTGGAAATTTATTAAATAAAGGTAACACTGTTGCATTATTTACTACAGTGCAATTACTAAATAATAATAATAATGCAACAGATCAGCATCATGCTCAACAAAACAAAGGTTTTACTCAAGGCAGCTTAGAAAAAAGTGTGAATTCAAAATCTTCAGTAAGGCAGTCAGATAAATCTGTTAAGCCTCTTGTGTCAACCTCCAACCTTCCATCATATCTTGGCGACCTTCAAGATGACTCACCTTTACCATTTAGTATACCATTATTACTTCAAAACAATTCATCACCAGGAACTTATCCTGTTTCACTAAAGATTACGTATAATGATGATCTTAGAAATAGTCATCAAATAATACTTAATAGCTCAGTTGAACTCACCAGACCTAAACAGCAGTCTGGTGGTAACGAAAACCAAGACCACGGTATCTTGGGCTTATTAGCAGGCAATCAATACTCACTGAAAATAGGTCAAATTTCACTGCCAATACCTTTAATAATCATTATTGTAATAATATGCTTGTTAACGCTGATAGTTTTAAAAAGAAGATCTAATTCAGCCAAGATATATGCATCATCAAGATTAACAAAAGAAGACAACTTTTTTTTAGATGAAAAAAACAACAGCAACAAGAATCCTGGCACTGAATCTACATCTACACCTACTACCATGGAAAATGATAGTGTCAAGGACTCGCGGATACCAAATTCAAGTCAGATAGATGATACAAGTGACATGAACAAAAAAGTAGATAGTGACATGGAAAGCAAATGATCGAATCATTAAACCTTTTATGGACGGAGTTGTGTTGTAGAACATGAAGATCTCTGAGATTTTCAAACTCTCACTTGAGGCCATGAGGGAGAGAAAAGCCAGATCTGCTCTTACTATAATTATGGTTTTAGCCGGCTGCGGTTTAATGATTGCCTTAAATGGCATTAGTGCAGGTCAGAGTGAATTTATTAAAAAACAGCTGAATACTTTGGCACCTAACATACTTTTTGTCAATAATGGTCAGCGATCATTTAGGGGTGGTGGTGATACATCTCAGACTCCATCAATTGTCATCAACTCTATTGTAGTAGATAGAATAAAGTCGCTTCCCTATGTCTCAGATGTCGTTCCAGGTTATCAAGCTCAAGTAACACTTGATGCAGCGGGAAATGTAATTACGTCATCTGTAATAGCCACTGATCCACAAAAGATATATCTTGTAGATCCATCACTTGAGCTAATACCTGGTTCTTCGATTCAACCAAATAACCCATCTGCAATTATATTTGGAGACAATGTTGCTAACCCACCAGGTAAGAGTACACCTTTTGTTACTCTTGGACAGACAATTAGAGCAACATACAATTATGTTGATCAGGATACTGGAAAACAGCAACAAATTTCCAAAAGTTTTGTAGTTACTGGCATCATAGCCCCAACTGGAAATAACCAACTGGATAGGGCAGTTATAATCAATACTGCCTCTGGAGATTCACTTTTCAACAAAGGAGGCAAATTCGACCAGATGATTGTGGCGGCTAACTCAGCTGATTATGTTCCCGCGGTACAAAACGAAATAACAACACTATATGGTACCAATATAGGAATTACTACACCCAAAGCAATTTTGGAAGCTAGGGAAAGATTCACCAGTGGAAATAACTCATTTATACAAAATGTTGCATTTATTGCTCTATTTGTGGGTGCAATTGGCATTGTAACTACACTCTACAATGCAGTTAACGAACGGATAGCTGAAATAGGAACTATTAAAGCAATAGGCGCAACAAGACTTTTTATCCTCCTAATGTTCCTGTTTGAGGCCCTGATGATAGGGTTAATTGGTTCTACACTAGGGGTAATGTCTGGTATGGTCGGAGCTTATGCTCTAAGCTCTATAGGTGGTCCAAGACCTGGAATTGGTGGAGGTGGAGGTATTGGTTTTCAGCGCCCGATCGCTCCAGAATTCATTCCTAATGATATTATCGACGTTTGGATACTGTCTGTTGTTCTTAGCGTTATAGCAGGATTGTATCCTGCATGGAAAGCATCAGGCTTATCACCAGTCTTGGCATTAAAGAGATGAACAAAATTCAATATACTAATCATTCATTCATTAAAACCAAAGAAATAGGATGTTTGAAATGAGCGACAATAAGAGTCAAATTGCACTTGAGGTTAACGACATAACCAAAGTATTTGCGACAAAAGCAGGGGTAATTGAAGCACTAAGGGGCATCAGCTTTGTCATCAATAGAGGTGAATTTGTCTCCATAGTCGGACCGTCAGGCAGCGGCAAGTCCACACTGCTTAACATCATTGGAGCATTAGACCGACCCACCTCTGGTAAAGTCTACATTGATGGAATAGACATCTTCTCTTTGAGGGACGGTGATATAGCAGCTATGAGAAACAAATTGATAGGCTTTATCTTTCAATCATTCAACTTAATCAATAGATCTACGGTACAGAAGAATGTCGAGTTGCCCGCAATAATTAGTGATATGCGTAAACAAGAAAGAAAGCGCAGAGCACTTTTGTTATTGGAATCGTTGGGCGTGGCTGACAAGGCCCGGCTTAAAACATCCAGCCTTAGTGGAGGACAGCAACAAAGAGTCGCAATTGCTCGCGCACTAATAAACAATCCTACTATGGTATTGGCCGATGAGCCTACTGGAAATTTAGATACCAAAACGGGTAATGAAGTATTTGATTTGCTCAAAATTCTTTCAAGTAAATTTAGACGCAACATCATCCTTGTCACTCACAATCAAGAACTTGCAAAGAAAACTGACAGGATCATTTACATAAAAGATGGAATTATTGAAAAAGAAGTATTAAACTAAGCAATTTTTAAAGTTTCAAATTGTAAACAATGAGAATCACTACGGATACGAAACCTTGAAAATATTAGGAACTTTTACAGCGTATTTTTGGATTCTGTTTTGATATTAAACTCATTTTGACTCCTTATCATCGCTGTTATCATAATCCAATTTCTCATCAATTTTTCTCTGTAATTCTTTGTAGTGTTCATACTTTTTTGTCCATCCTGATAGAACAAACCATTGCCTTATTCCAATACCTAGCCACACAAGAGAAATTAGGAATGGAATAAAACGCGCTATGCCAAAATAGTGACCAAAAAATGGACGTGGGCCAAAATTCTCATGTTGCATTCTGCCACCTTCAAATGGAAATGGCGGTCCTAGTAATGCAAATGTAATAGCAAATGCTAATGGGGGAATGATCATTATGGTAACTATCATTATTATAAACATCTTTTTTGTGAAGTTAAGTTGTTGTATTATCCCATCCATTATTTGAAACAAATTTTCTCTGGATTGCTTACTTTTGTCATTGTCATCGGTCTTTTTAGGTTGACTCATGATAGCTCAATCACTAATCATTGATACCCAATCAATTATAAACGATGCCGTAACTTTGTTACCTGTAGACAAAACCACCATTAATATCACGATTGTTTTTTCCTCTCACTCCTGGGAAACAGTGACTCATAGGGTTCCAAAATTTCTCTTAATATATCATTGCCTTTCTCGGACACCCTATATTTTATTATATTTTTATTTCCCCAACGTTCTTCTGTTCTGATTATCATTTTCTTTTTTGCCATATCATCTAGAATTTCCTTGTGTTTTACGTTATTTAATCCACAATAGCTCATAAGCTTGCTCTGATTAAGCTCACCATATTCGTACAGCTTTAGGAGAATATCCTTCCTTATGTAAATTCTGTCTCGATATTCATGGACCAAATTGGATCAATAGCAATAAGGAATTATTTACGGAAACGCTATTACACCTCATAAAAGCATTTGGATGATTCGATATTGTGAAGTTCACGATTATGTATATAGTTAGTAGATAAGATCGATAACATGTGATAATCATCTGTTCTACTAGCATGTAAATATTAATACCTAATAAGATTTAATAACAAAAGAACAAAATGACTAGGGTTTAAGGTAACTAAGTTACGTGTCATAGGTAAACAATGGTTAATATCGCCCGCTTCGATGTGTTTGCTATGACTATATTAGGAAAAATAACAAACAAAAAGGCATTAACAATTTATACGATCTTGGGAGCTGGAATTTTATTATCGCTAATCTTAGCTTCTCCAGTAGCGTATACGTGGGCACAATATCAGCTACATGGTGCTGGTAACAACAGTCTCTACCTAGATCCACAGATGCAATACATGAAAAGGTATGAGAGCACAATCCCTAAAATCAATGGTTCCGTAAATATTGTAGATAATATAGGGGAGATGTTTAAACAGAATGCAAAAGTATCATTTCCGACAGCCGCTGAAACGGCACAAAAACAGATTGCTAATGCTACAGTAGTGGGAGGTCATTTAGGAATAACACAGGGATATCTGACATATACATATCTAATGGTGGATACAAACAAACAAATTGCATATAGAGTTATCATAGATGCTGGTAATGGTAACGTTTTATATAAATCGGAAGGTCAACCAATAGGTTCTTTTGGTTATGTAGAACATTCAAGAAGACTAACGATGGGACAAATCGATCACTTTGGACCAATTGGTCACTTTGGTAACTTTGGACCATTTGGATCATAGCTTGATCAAATCGGTCAAATAATAAAGCGATCCTAAACATTGAGCAAGAATAAGCCTTAAAGCCAGTTTGGCCAAGGCCAAAGATTCCCATTGACGGGTACGATTGATGAGATGGGAGGCGATATTCAAAAAATAAAGCAGATGGAAGTAGATCATATACTTTTTGGACACAATTTCGTTCCTGCTTAGTATATCGTTTCAAGCATTATTGGTATACCAAAACAATTATCAAAATTTGCCAGGTAAACTTTGATGATACCTTGTATTTCAAGACTCAATAAATCCTCGGATGTCGATACACAGACGTTATCGGTCTAAAATCAATATCATAGAATAGCTATTCTTTAAGTTAGTTCGTGTCTAAGCAATTACAATGATTAATTTTATAGCATTTCTTCCTCTAACCTGTTTATCCTTGAAACTATCCTAATCTCCGTTTCCATCGAGTGCTTCCCGAAGTGCTGGAGCAACGTGCGTACCTATTAGTTCGGTAGCTCGCATCAACTTCTCATGAGGTAACGAAGCTGGATTCATCATAAAAGTAATCCTAGAGATGCCGCCTAGTGATTTACTGTGTCTAATGATCTTCTGGGTTACTTCATCTGGATCGCCTATGATCAGTGCGCCTTGAGGACCCAGCTGAGCATCAAAATGGCCACGTGTCATTTTGGGCCATCCACGTTCCTTACCAATCTCAGTCATCGTACGTGCGTATCCTGGATAAAAGTCGTTAGCTGCTTGCCTTGTACTCTCTGCTACATAGCCTAGCGAATGTATACCAACTTTTAATTGATTAGCTGAATAACCAGCTTGCCTTCCAGACTCCCTATAGAGATCGATTAGCGGTTTAAAACTACGCGTTTCGCCACCTATGATTGCAACCATCAATGGAAGTCCAAGCTGACCGGCACGCACAAATGATTCTGGCGTTCCACCAACACCTATCCATATAGGCAATTTATCCTGCAGGGGCCTCGGGTAAATACCCTGTCCACTAAGGGCAGGCCTATGTTCTCCAGACCACTGAACGTGCTCGTTATCACGAATCTTTAGCAGCAAATCTAGCTTTTCCGCAAAAAGCGAATCATAATCTTCCAACCTCAATCCGAACAAAGGAAACGCTTCGACAAACGAGCCACGGCCCACAACCATCTCTGCCCGACCTTGTGATAAAAGATCAAGGGTTGCGAATTCTTGAAATAACCGTACTGGATCACTAGCACTCAATACTGTAACAGCACTAGTCAGACGTATGCGTTCTGTTCGTGCCGCGGCAGCTCCAAGAATGACAGTAGGAGCTGAATCAAGGAATTCCTTGCGATGATGCTCTCCGATACCAAATAAATCCAACCCTATTTTATCAGCATATTCAATTTGTTCAACCAATTTTCTCAAGCGCTCAGACGGGCTTATTGACAGGCCGGTGTCTTCCCACGCAGCGAAGCTATCGATTCCAACTTGCATCAAGTATGGATCAAGTAAGAATATTATTTAAATCGAGTATTATCTCCTAACATTGTACTTAAATGTCTGATGCAGGAATATTCAGTAGTTGACACAAAAGGTTGCCGTTGTTACGGGTAGTTCTAGTGGGATAGGTTTCGAAACATCCCTAGTTCTAGCTAGGAATAACTTTCATACTTATGCAACAATGCGTAACCCCGAAAAGGGAGCAAAAATGAGAACGATTCAGAGTGGAGAAAACTTGCCAATTGAGATTATTCAGCTTGATGTAACTAGTGACAAATCAGTAAGCCATGCTATCCAATCAATTCTATCACGAAGTGGAAGGATAGATGTATTAGTAAATAATGCTGGGTATGGATTGGTAGGAGCATTTGAAGAGCTTGGCATGGATGAGATCAAGGAACAATATGAGACCAACTTCTTTGGAGTTATCAGAGTAACCCAAGCTGTCATTCCTATAATGAAGGAACAAAAGTCTGGATTAATAGTAAATATAAGCTCAGGCGCGGGCAGATTTGGATATCCCGGCGGGTCAGCATATGTTAGTACCAAATTTGCGTTAGAAGGTCTTAGCGAATCTATGGCCTATGAGCTTGATCGATTTGACATAAAGGTTGCGTTAGTGGAACCTGGATTTGTTAGGACTAATTTTTCTAGTGTAGTAGCAAAGAAATCGCAAGACCCAGATTCGGAATACTCAAAAATGACGGAGAAAATGGCTGAAAGAATGGAGGTGATGAGACAAAATGCCTCATCACCAGAACTCGTTGCAAATGTAGTCCTGGAAGCAGTAACAAGTAGGAATCCAAATCTGAGATATCTGGCTGGAAAAGATGTTGAGCAATGGATAGAACAAAAGAAGAAAATGTCAGACAAAGAATTTTTTAATATGATCAAACATTCCCTGTAATAAACCATATCTTAATTGGGCATGCCCGGAAGAGATTAACAATTTCGATTCATGTAGATACCTAATTTATTGAATATATTGAGCGAACAATTTTAGAGTCAAATAAAATTAAAATCCAAATCTATTAGCAATTGTTCGAAGGTTTTTGGAGGCAAATAGTTAATAATAATTTTAATCGAGACAAGAACAAAATGCTTTTTAAATTCTTCAAATTGAGACGGAAATGTATTAATCTACAACTATATGAAACAAATACATCGAGTTTTAATGAAATCTATTAGCTTCGGAATACATTTACCTATGATGGGATTTGTAAGAGGAGGGCCAATATCAAGGGAGCAGATAATCTCATTTGCACGAAAGGCGGAAGAGTTAGGATATGACTCATTAAGCGTTAACGATCATATTGTTTTCAGGACGGATTGGCTTGATGCCATTAGTTCTCTATCTGCAATTGCAGCTGTTACCAACAAAATCAAAATTGGTACTTCTATCCTGAATGTAGTTGTAAGAAACCCAGTTATCTGCGCCAAAGCATTATCATCAATAGATATTATATCTGAAGGAAGATTGTTTGCAGGTTTAGGTCCAGGATCTTCTAAAGGAGACTATGATGCTTGTGGAGTTCCATTTGAGGATCGTTGGAAGAGGTTCTCTGAGGCTTTAGAGGTTATTCATGCCCTTTGGAATGAAAAAGATGAACCTGATTCACAATCTCTTGATTATGAAGGTAAATACTATAAGTTGAAGGGTGCATCTATTCAACCTAAACCATATCAAAAGCCTCATCCTCCTATTATGGTAGCAAGTTGGGGTTCAGAACAAGGGCTAAGAAGGGTAGCAAAATATGGGGACGGGTGGATGGCTTCAGCTTATAACATTACCCCCGCCAAATTCAGAGAGAAATGGATGCTGCTCCTGAATTACAGAAGAGAGATGAACAGGGATGTGGAGCAATTTGAAAATTCTCTTATGACAATGTTTGGATATATAGATAATGATAAAGAAATGGTTCAGAGTATGGTACAGAAAGTACTGTCGCCAGCTCTTGGTAGGCCCGCTGATGAATTGAATAATTTGCTTTTATTTGGATCTTCCGATGAATGCATTAAGAAGATTTCCCTACTTTATGAATCAGGAGTAAGACGTATCCATTTCTGGCCAATAAATAATTACCTGCAACAAATGGAGATATTTTTTAAGGAGATAGTCAAAAATTTTAGGTAGAATATTTGCCAATCAAGAACTCAAACAGCCTAGAAGAAAATATGAAATAACATCAACTTTAGTCAAAATTTCCAAAATCCAAAAAACAAAAAGCTCATTGATACCAAGCATATTGCCAAGTTAGGCATTCATCAAATAGTATTCATTAACCATCGTTCAGTAACGACATCAATAAAAGCAAATAGTAAATTGGTTTTGAAATAATTAGCAGCTTTCTCAGAATGTTTATGAATACGGCGTGGTAATTGTTGTCAATTGAAATCATTGTTAATCTACATTATAGTATTTATGATGTTTTCGACCTCTTCTCTATACTTCTTGGTTGCAATTTACGGCGAAAGTATTGAAACGAACAAAGAAGTCCATGGTTTGCAGCTAGTTCATGGACAAGGACAGGAGGTCACAGAGCCTGGTCACAATGAGAATCAAGAAAAAGCTCAGAATCAAGTAGACAATGAATCTAATGAATCTGTAGAACAACGTCTGAAGGAAGGACAAGAAGAACAGGTACCACAAAATGGTATCGAAAAGGTCCCTAATTCTGAAGGCAACGAATCCAAACATATTCAAAGTATTGAAACAGAGGAAACATCACATGAAGAATCAGCTTCTGAAGCCCAACGCAGGAACTTGGAATTTCCACTTTCAATAGGAGCAGGAGTTGGATATGCTGCAATAGGTATATGGATGATACTAGATAAGAGGAACAGCAAAATTCCTTACATCATGGCCATAGTTGGCTCTTTAATATTACTAGGAATTTATGCTTCGTCCAGAGCAATAGGCATTTCCAGCTTAGGAAGAGAACATATTGGCTTATTGGATGCAATTGTCGCAGCACTTCAGGTTGCAATAATTGCTATTTCGTTGTATATTCTAATTGGTAATACATACACCAAAGGAATGACTGTTCGTAAATAGAAATAGATTCAAATACGCTAGTCTTTCACCGTTGGGATTCAAGCCCTTCATGTTTTGAGGTTTTAGCAACTCGTTTATGTTTTATTTAATTTTAATTCGTCATTTGCTCACAGATTTCTCTAACAAGGGATCGATGACATATGTATTCGTCATCCTCAAAGCATAATAATGTGATATTTTTCTTCAGACTTTCTTTTGTTAACTGTCTGCATAGCTCCATGCTCTTTTCATTATTCCTTATTTCATCACGAAACATTTGGGCAAATACATCCCAAGTTATTTTCCCGCCCTTGTACTTTTTGTGAAGAGCCCTTGAAGGAGATAAATCTACAAGCCATTTATCCCAATGGTCCTTTTGTTCTTCTTTCTTAATGTATCTAGGAACGTATCTGGTAATCAGTATTCTTGTGCCATCCTCTGGACCTTTTGACGATCTAATGGATTTTTTAGTTTTGATCATATATTTATTATCCAGAATGCCGAGGGAAACTTATTATCCATTGCTGATTGCCCTTTTCATTCTATGATTTTCTCAAGTGATTTTACTTTGTCCCGCCTCGATCAGATGGCCATCAGGGTCACGAATGTAGGCACGAATCTCTGATGGATGGTCTTTTGGTTCCGTTAAGAATTCTGCTCCCTTCTTTCGCCATTCATCGTAGCAGGACTGAATATCGGCAACACGAATATTCATGAAGCTGCTGACTTCACTCGGATTATGGTGAGTTCGTAACGTAACGCTTGGTTTATCGTCCGTTGGGCCTCCGCCTACGTTCAAAATGACCCAGCTGTTTGCAATCTCGATAATCGTTGGTTCGCCTTGACGAACGATTTTCCCTCCAAAAATACGATGATAAAAATCTGCGGATTGTTTAACATCAGCAACCGTAAGAAAGTGCGTCAGGACAAATCCTTCCTTGGGGGGAATTTGATAATCTCCTTTTTTGGCTGTTCACATATCCCAATAATTGAGAACTTATTATTAATAAGCCATAACGTTCCTAATGGATAAATAGTGCCCAAATCTTGCACCTGCATTCAGGAACGATTAATTTAGAACTCTGAACCCATGAGAATAGCTATAGATAACAATTCGAGTCAAAACTATTGACTGTGGTTGATATTTAGCCGAAGGAGAATTATCATTTAACTTAACGAGTTTATTAAGAGAATAAATATATACACAACTTTACCAACAACTAATGTATGTTTTCATTAGCGTGTCGTGATACAGGAGCAAAAGTAATTGAATGCGATTATGTTGCTAAAGGAATGACAGAAGAAGAACTTTGGAAAGATGGAACAGATCATATCGTAAAGGCACATGGTATGAAAATTGAGGATATTACTCCGCAGTTTAAAAGCTATTACAAGAGATACATCAAACACTCCTAAAGATCCACAAAAATCAGCGGTTACTTTAGATTGTTTAACCGTTGTGTTTACTTTTTTCTGACGTGCGATGAACCGATTAGTCAGCTTAGTGCTCAAACCAAATTCAGAATACTAATGCACGGAATCATGAAAAATAATTCCTAATGTGTGTCGTTCTCCTTCATGAACCTCGCTTATACCATGCCTCATTTGCACTCGATAATAACCTTTGTTACTTTTAATGGGTCTGAAATTTGTGGTAAGAATGAGCATGTCCCCCATACGCGGTCTAAGAACTATTGCTTTTGATTGTGTTCTAGGATTCTGCTGGGTCAACACAAATTCTCCTCCAAAATAATCTTCATCTGGTTCATTGAGGAAGATTACGAGTTGCATCGGAAAAAAAATATTCCCATATAAATCCTGATGTAATGTATTAAATCCACCCTTACCATATTTTAGAATAAGAACTGTGCATTCGACTTGATTGTTCTCGTAACATAACTGTTGAAGTTTTTCAAACTCATTTGGAAATTGTCTTTTTAGGTCTAATAATCGCATCCACTTGTTTGCGATAGGAGCAAGTATAGGATATACACCTTTTCTTATACTATGTATTAAAATTGGCAAGGGATACTTGAAATACTTATATTCTCCTAAACCAAAACGATATTTTTCCATAGTAATAATCTTACGATAAAGATCCTCATTACAATATTTGTCAATAAGTTCCTTACAGTATTTTACAGGCAAAAATCGTGATAATATAATATATCCTTTCTCATCCATCTCTTCCGCTATCTTTTGGGCATCCATTTGAGAAATCTTTTGCTGAATATCATTCATTATTTCCAGATATGATTTTTCGTTAATATTAAATTTAATCTATGACCTCTGGAGACTTTTTGGACTTTTTAAACCGAGTATATGTATCTGATTCAGATTCTAACGGAATTTTCTATAATACCATACTTCTTCTTCCAGCCAGATGTAGGGATGTATTTCATTTTATAATTTTAATTACTGGTAATTCCTATTAGGAAAGGTAGTGACATAACTAAATGAGACCTGTTTTACTTACAGTGGACGATAATCCACAAGTAGTTCGAGTCATTGAACGTGATTTAAAGCAGCAATATGGTAAACGCTATAGTGTTCTAAAAGCAGAATCTGGTGAAGAGGCTCTTAAACTAGTAAAAAAACTAAAGTTACAAAATGAGCTATTGGCACTTCTATTAGCTGATCAAAGAATGCCTGACATGTCAGGAGTGTCTCTCATAGAGGAAGTTATGAAAATATTTCCGGAAGCTAAACGTGTATTGCTTACGGCTTATGCGGATACTGACGCCGCTATAAGATCCATCAATAAAGCCAAAATTGACTATTACCTGATGAAGCCATGGGATCCACCAGAAGTGCACATGTATCCGATACTTGATGACTTATTAGACGATTGGTGGGCTTTGTCTAAACCACCGTTTGAAGGCATTAGGATTATAGGGTTAAGATGGTCACCAAAATCTTATGAAATAAAGCATTTCCTAGCGAGAAGCGGGATTCCTTATCAGTGGCTTGATATGGAGGCTAACGAAGAAGCTCATAAACTGGTCTCTTATCTTGAATCAACTAGTAAAGATGATACTCTTGGTTCTCACTCTACTGTTCCAGTAATTGAGAGTACTGTTAGCGCATTGTCTACTCATGAAAATGATAAAACGGATAATAATAACACCGAATCACCATTCTCTAGCAAATCAACATCTTCAGGATCACATTCATCATTCATGCACCTACCACTTCTAATTTTTCCTGATGGCTCATATTTGCAAGAACCATCTAATTCACAGCTTGCAGAAAAAATTGGTCTTAAAACACGTGCGCAGATGCCCTTCTATGATTTTATAATTATTGGCGCGGGTCCAGCTGGCTTGGCAGCAGCGGTATACGGAGCCTCGGAGGGTCTAAGTACACTATTAATTGAAAGACAGGCACCTGGGGGTCAGGCGGGCATGAGCTCTAATATCGAAAATTACCTAGGATTTCCTTCTGGTTTAAGTGGCGGTAACCTAGCTCGACGTGCTGTTGCTCAGGCAGCTAAATTTGGTGCGGAAATCTTAGCTCCACAAGAAGTTGCCAGTCTACGAGTTGATGGTCCTTATAGAATAGTTAAACTAAATGATGGAACAGAGATAAGCTGCCATGCTCTGCTTATTGCCTGTGGGGTATCATACCGACAGTTAAATGAAGTAACGGGAATCGAAAAACTAACTGGGTCTGGCGTTTATTATGGTGCATCCATGGTAGAAGCATTGTCGTGTAGGGACGAAGATGTTTTTATGGTTGGGGGAGCTAATTCTGCAGGTCAAAATGCAGTTCATTTTTCAAAATATGCTAAAACAGTAACACTTGTGATTCGAGGGGATTCTTTAAGCAGGAGTATGTCGCAATACGTTATAGACCAAATACATGAAACAAATAACATACACGTATTATTGAATTCAAGCGTCACAGAGGTACGGGGTGAAAATAAACTCGAATTTATAACCATAACAAACGCTCAAACAGGACAGTTACAGACATTTACCTCTCATGGACTCTATATTTTTATTGGTGCTGTACCACATACTGATGTTCTTGCTGGACTAATAGAGCGAGATACAAATGGCTTTATTTTGACTGGCCCTGATTTGATCGATGGCGGACGTGAACGTCCTCAGGGCTGGACACTCAAACGTCAACCATTTTTGCTTGAAACAAACATTCCAGGAATTTTTGCTGCAGGAGATGTGCGTCACGGCTCTATGAAGAGAGTAGCTGCAAGTGTAGGCGAAGGTTCCATTGCTGTTCAGCTTATACACCAATACTTAAAGAAGGTGTAAAATAGTAATCATGTCAGGTAACGATAGCAATAAAAATAATAATGCAGAAGTTGAGATAAAGTATGGAAATATGACTACTGATACTGATACTAACAATAATAGGATGACACATGACCACGAGACCTTTGTTCATCAAATAAGACTTTTTTCAGGATTAACAAGCCAGGAATTACAATCAATTCAAAAGGGAAAGGAGGTTTGGTTTGACGCAGGAGATAAAATACTTGCAGAAGGAGAACATGATACTTTTTATGTAGTTCTAGATGGCAAGGTGGACGTAATACTGAGAGATGGATCTAAAGAAGCAGTACTCTCCACCTATAATTCAGGAGACCATTTTGGAGAGCTGCCCATTATACTTGGATGGGCTGACCATAGTTGTGCTGCCTATGCTACAGAGAAAAGTCATCTAATGGAGTGGAGCCAAGAAGAATTCTGGCGAATGATATATAGTTCTCCTATGCTAACCAGAAAGATTTTGACTTCAATGGCTCAGGTTCTTAAAACTTTGGAGACTGTATTACAACAGAATCAAAAACTTATCGCGCTTGGTGGGCTGGCTGCTGGTCTTGCCCATGAGTTGAATAATCCTGCGGCGGCGGCCAATAGAGGAGTAACACAATTATCTGACTCTATCAAAGAGTGGAGATCTCTCGTCCAGAAGTTAAATGAACAGGAGAGCATTACTTCTCTCCAGTGGTCATACCTTTCTAAATTAAGAAAAGATACTTCAAAGTTCGATTCAAAGGGCACCAATGTTCAAGAAAGCAATTCTAACATTCAGTACACTGCAGATGACGCATTAAAACAAAGCGAAAAGGAAGACCAAATCGTAGAGTGGCTTGGCTCTCATGGTATCAATGATGGATGGAAACTTGCATCAGACTTGGTTAATTTTCGAGTAACTATAGATAAGCTAAATGCCATAGTAACCAACGTTATTCTTCCACAGCTAGGAAGTGCAAGTAAAAATACAAAGATTGCGAATCAAAATCTTTTGCTTGAAGATATTCTAAAATGGCTTAATGCTACCATAAGAGTGGATCAAATGCTATATGAGATCAAGATTAGTACTACACGTATTAGTGAGCTAATCTCTGCCGTAAAATCGTACTCATATATGGATCAGGCGCCATTACAAGACGTCAACATTCACGATGGAATAGAAAGCACATTAACTATGCTTGGGCATAAATTGAAGAAAGCAGATATTACAATAGTCAGAGAATATGAATCTGGATTGCCACATGTCGATGCTATTGGAAACGAATTGAATCAGGTATGGACAAATCTTATAGACAATGCCATAGAGAGTATAGGCAGCCGCGGAACTATTTTAATTCGTACAAAAAACGAGCGAAAAAGCCACGTGCTTGTAGAAATAGTAGATAGCGGGAGTCAAGGAATTCCTGAGGAAATACAGCCCCGTATTTTCGAACCATTCTTCACAACCAAACAACTTGGTGAGGGAACTGGTCTTGGATTAAGTATAAGCCACAGGATAATTGTGGACACTCACAAAGGAGATATGCGCTTTAGCTCAAAGCCGGGTCAGACTAGTTTTCAGGTTCGTATTCCTATAATTTACAAAGGGATTCAACAAAAATATTGGGATTGGGTTAAGCCGGAGGATACATCCAGTATATCTAATGGTAGTAATGTCGCCCAAGAAATTGACTAAATGATAGTAACATCAATAGGCTCTTTAACGTATTAAAAATACTATTGGATAACTTAACAAATTTCACTCTAACGGATAATCGATTTCACCAAATGTGCAACTCTATTCATGACTTAAAGGTATACCGTATATTAGTAATCTCCACAAGTTGACAGGTAGGAAGTCGTCAGGATACGACTGGATATTCAATCGGAACCGAGATTAGGATCTCTAAAAATTGTATTTTATTCGTAATAAACAAGAGAAACATTATTTTATGAGTCCGTCGGGATGGGAATTGTTAACAATTCGGATCCAAACTAAAAGATATGTCTATGATTTAACTGATTTTAGTTCTGACGATTGCCAAGAAGAACAGGATCAAAATAGAAAGGCTTAGTGAGGAAATTATGACATGCCTTGGATAGTTACTTAAATTCCTGTTTTACGTCATTTCCATACTTTTCAAGAAGTTTCCTGACTTTGGGATCAATGACAAAATTGCAATAGGGAGCATCATGATGTTTTTCATAGTAATTTTTGTGATAATCCTCTGCAACATAAAAATTCTTAAAGGGAGTAATTTCTGTCACAATTGAATCATTATAAACATTTTCCTTTTCGAGTTCATTTCTTGATCTCTCAGCAATCTCCTTTTGCGTTTTGTCATGATAAAAGATTGCAGATCGGTACTGTGTACCAACGTCATTACCTTGTCTATTGAGAGTCGTTGGGTCATGGGTATGCCAGAAAATATCAAGGATTTTTTCAAAAGATGTAACTTTCGGATCAAATTCTATCTGAATTGATTCTGCATGACCGGTCTCACCAGTGCATACTTCATCATAAGAAGGATTTTTCACTGTTCCTCCAGCATAGCCGGGTATAATAGATTTGACACCTTTGACTCTTTCGAAAATAGCTTCGGTACACCAAAAACATCCGTTAGCAAGTGTCGCGATTTCAGTCTTGTTATTATTATTAGTATTAGTATTATTATTATTCATGTATTCTCTCTGGTAACTCTTTTCCCCTCGGGACAAAACGTATAGATAACGAATTGACACATTCTCGCGTATTTTTATCCGTCAAATGTTCTCCCAGAAATTCGTGTCCTAAATGTGCATTACAATTTGAACATTCTATTTCTGTTCTTATTCCATCCCGATCAAGTACACGCTTTACAGCATTTGGGAAATACTCATCAAAGCTTGGCCATCCACACCCAGATTCAAACTTGCTTTTTGATGAAAAGAGAGGCGTATTACACCTTCGACAGATAAAAGTTCCATCTTCGTAAAAATTGTCGTACTCACCCGTGAAAGGAGGTTCCGTTGCTTTATCTACAAGGACACTTTCTTCGTCTGGAGTTAGCTTATTGTAATTCAAACTATATCTTCCTTAACATATTTTGGAGGTTCTACAAATAAAGGTGTATGTCTTAGGTTTTTGAATTTTATTTACATATGATAATTCATTAATATGAAATTCTAAAACTGGCAATTTCATTAGTTATAAAAAGAGGAAACGTTATTTATGAGCCCTTCGGGATTCGAACCCTGCATTTATTAGCGTTCTATTAGTTGGTATTTAGCTTTATGGTATTAGGAAACCTTCCATTATTAGTAGGTTGATCCGGCCTTTGGTGCACATAAGTTATAGAAAGTTAGGATAGGCAACGCGATATCCATGACTAGCCTCAGCGCTTGTTGTACTCGTCGCGTCGGCGAAACCAGAGGTCCATCTCGTTGCGTCCCTTAGGAGCGCGATCGAGCCATTGGTACAATCCCCAGAGCACATCCAGTCCACGCGCATAGGTGGAATAGGTGTGGTAGACGATGCCATCCTCTAGCACGAAAGCGCTCATGCCAGGTCTCTCGCGTGTGTACGTGGCGACATCGGTTCCTGTCATGGACGCTATCTCTGCCACTGTACCTTGGTCATCTTGAGATCGCCACTTTCGAATGGCCTTACCTGCGAGCGGCTCACGTGTCGCCCCCTCGTGTCGATAGTTATACTCAATGCCTCCCTTGCGCTGTTGATCCTCGGTGAACCATACGTTGAAGTCGAAGTTAAAGTCACTGCCGAGCGATGATGCCCAGGGAAACGTCCATCCCATACGCCGCTTGTACGCATGTAGCTTCGCGAGAGGAGCCCGCGACACCGCCGATAGCGTGACGTCGTGGTTGGCCAGATGGACTACAAAGCCGTTGAAGCCGTCGGCGATCGACGAGCACGCTGGACACCCCGCCGTGTAGTCGGGCCCGAACATAAAGTGATACACGAGGAGCTGTGAACGCCCTCGAAATAGATCTGCCAAGGAGGCGCTGCCTTCGTCGGTCTCGAATTGATACTCCTTGTCGATCCGAACCCACGGCAACTTCTGCCGCAGAATGGAAAGTTTGTCACCGAGCCGTGTGAGCTCCTTCTCTGCTTTCAGTAGCTTGAGCCGGGCTGTGAGCCACTGTTTGCGTGTGCCGGTTTTGTGCTTCATCAAGATCCATCTCCAAAAGTTTTACAATGTCTCGGTGTATCTGCATCTCCATTAATCATACAGTTACCCATGTTTTCTATCACAGACGGAGCGTTACCATTGGTACGTACTTCAACTCTATCATGGTCACAATCAAATACTCTGAGAGTAATGTTATGACCATCACTCCATCCTTCAGACATATTGGATATTAACATAGAGTAATGTCATGCATCTCATATATTAGTTTCATAATGCTTTCATTTCCTGTGACCATAGTATTCGCTTGCCAAGAAAATTAATAAATAGAATTCAAGCCGTCAGGATTTGAACCCTGCATGTAAGGGGTTCTGCCACTTATTATTTATCCGTTTTTTATGCATCTAGTTGTCGAGACCGACCTTTTACTCTAAGTGCTCTCCCCGCCTTAGAATCTGCTAGATTCCAATTAACTATATGTTGCATTTGAATTCTCACAGTTACGTCATCGCCTTTGGATAAATACGATGAAACGCTTGGATCATTTAGTCCCTCCTCTGTCACATACTTCAAATGGATCTGGTGATTAATCTTTCTTGCCTCTTCCCCTTCAACGAGCTCTACAGGGCCTCTAATCAATACCCCTTTCAAGTCTAATCCCTCTCGCGAAATACCTATCATCACTGATGCGTACGGCCTCGCTTTCAGGTTCTTGTATTTGAGAGTATGTCTGGAAGTGGGAATACAAATATAGTTACCAATGCGTATAAACCACATCGGAACGATATGGATAGTGTCATCTTCGCCAAGCGTGGCCAAATTAGCAATGATGGTCATTGAAAGGATTTTGTCGATCTCAGCAGAACTAAGCGAAGGTGGTTTAACATTTTCAGCACTGGAATTAGAAACCATTACTAATCCTATCCCCATTCATATTACATATGATCCCTAATAACTTGTGCTAATCCAAAAAAGTAAAACCAATCTTAACGCGTCGGTACCCACGACGCTATCGGTTCTAAAAATGGATTCTAATACAGTTATGGACTGCTAAGCTTTAAAGTTTTTCTTCTTTTAGAGAATTTGACAGAGTCAGTAAATCTTCAAATGTTTTAACACATTCGTTATAAAGCTCTTGATGAAACTTTGTTCCTTCTTGACAGTATCTGGGATTCGTATTTCCATGTGGATGATTTATGTTCTGACAATGTCCATTTTGTCTCTTTCGTTTAAGATTGGTAATAGACCATGACATAAACATTAATGTCATCACCCAGATTACATATTCAACATTATTGTGGTCGTAACTAACACGGCATTCATCGTCTTTTCTCTTATCTAGGTATTTGCTTGCCTCAACAGGGCTTATCTCGCCCAACTTCCACATTAAAAAAGGAACAAATACTCCCTTACCGCTCTTTTCCTTACTTTCTGCCACGACTTTTTTGAACGATTGCGACCAAGCATCAATATCTCTTTCATTCATTTTTGATATATCACTTTCAAGAAGCGAATTTTCTAGTATCCTATAAAAATGCGAGATAGTGTCTTGATTGATTTTTTCCATATCATAAGTTGTTTTTATGATATATAATCGGTGACGTTGAATCAGTGTTACCTTAAATAACTTAAGAAATCTTGACATTATATAGTTAAGAGGTAATATATTGAACTCCGGTAAATAATAATCCTAGATGACTGTCGATAATCAACATAAGGGTGTAGATTTTTCTGATAGCATTTGCACGTGTAAAGAATGGAATCAAAAGATAGGAAGTGATTGCTTCATACTTCATTGCAAATGTTGTAAAAAAGAAGACCATTCTATGGTTATGAACGGATTTAAAGGATTTTGAAGTAGCTAAAAAATAACACTATGCTATTAAGTTTACAAATTTTTCATATCAGGCAGAATAAAGTTCAATAAATTATGAAATTTTGTATTATCAAGCTATCTTGCAGATTTAAATCGAGTTTTTCAGAGATACGCAAGTATCATATGCTTGTCTAATTAGCTTCTTTGTATTCTCTGCCTGCTCTACTGTCTCTATAACACATGAAACCCATCCCGCTTGTGGAGCGTACTGGTGGTAAAGAGCTATATGTGTCCTTAACGCTTCTTCCTGCTGAGTTTTTGAAACCCTAATATCTATATGTCGCGGTCCGTGAAAATGAGCAAAATTCCTCAAACCATAGAAATAAGCCTCATCACTCATGGGATCATGCCTAAGCTCAACACTCGGTAGTGATCTTATGAAACTTCTAATCTCTTCTTGTAGGTTTAGAGCCATGTCATTAATAGTAATTATTTCTTCTTTATCAAGCAATGCATTTTCCAATTCACGGAAGTAAAGAATAGTGACGTAAGAATATTTGTAATAACTAAAGATTGGTTCGATAGACGGGACCTTTTGATATCTGAGGATGATTTAAATCGCGATTAGTCCAGTATAGAAAAATGATCAATTGTATTATACTAGATACGGTTTGCCATCTTTACTCTGATATGGAGCGTTACCTTGCGGTCCTCCTTGTTTGCGTCCTAGTCTCTCTAATTCCTCCATAGACGAATTAATGAATTGATCGTAAGTGTAGAGATTGCACCTAAAAAATGGACCTTGAGGTGAATTTGTAAAATGTCCGTAAAATTTGATGTTATCTATAATTGAGCCATTACAATTGTTAATTATACCTTCAATTACTTGCTTTCTATTTTTATCAGTTAGTTCAATGTCATAAACTTCAACTGCTCCATTATACTCTTTTTTAGGAATCATCTCACCTGTTTCAAGATCCTGTGTGAAAGTAGTCTTAAATTTGGGTTCATAATGGATTCCATGTATGTGTTCTCTTATCCAGAGATCGTTATCGACCCAGTCTTTTCCATGATAGTTTGCATTCCAGGTCAAAAAATCTTTCTTTATTGCGCTGCCTTTGTCATCATACGTCATAACTTGTCTTCTGTTCATGGTGTTGATAATGATATGTAATGGTCCCTTTTCTTGCTTGAAATTAGATCTAAATTTCCCAAGGATTCCCTTTTGTGTAAGCATAGCATTGGATAGTTCTAACTTCTGTTTTTCAAATGCTTCCCATGTCTTTTCATTGAATTGAATATCAGGTTTCGACATCAATAAGTGTAATAACACTAAACTTTTTAAGGTTTGCGATTAAGTATTACTTAACTAGATGGGTCAAATGCATAGCCGTGAACGTGTGGCAACTGTGGACTTTTCAGAAAATGAATTTCGTGATAATGATGAAAAGATATCTTATTGCAAGCATTGTTTAGAATTCATAGACCATCTAACTTTTTTAAGAGCATAATCAGGAAGATAATCACTATCTGCTGTTATTGCACTGTCTCTAAGGCAATTTGGATTCCATCTCTTTGCTTTTACTATGTATTGAAGGATTTTCTTTTCATCATGGTTATTAACTTCGTCATTATCTAACAGTTGGATTATGCATTCACGTAATTGTTTCATAATATAATCAACACTGTCTGGAGTTATTGGCGTTGCTAGCAATCTAAAATTCTGGAATGAAGCCATTTGGGAGTTATTGATATTATTAGTTAGGTAGTTATTTTTTAGCGTAGATTAAGAGTTAACGTATTCTAACCATAAATACTGAATATATGTCAAATATTTTGACAGTTTATTTTGGAGGAATTATTTCTCTAATAGATAGATTCTTGAAATCGTACGTTACAAAATCCGACTTGAATATAATCATAGGTGACCCCCAGCTTATCACAGCCCCTTCTGTCCTGGCACCACAGTGCATCATGTCATTACCCCAGTTTCCGTTATCGACTAATTTTGCCACTTTAATCCATTTATTATTAGCATCCTTATCGACATAAGATTCCAATTTTAGAGAGTTATTGGCGAGATTATATATGATCCCTTTAAAGCCTGTCCACTTATTCATAATCGATCCGATGCTGGTGTTATAATAAGGAGTAATCATGTAGTCTACGTGCCACATTTCCTTCTTAAATCTGAATGTCCCGTTACCTATGCCGATGTTATTATGGTAAGAAGAGCCTCCGCAACCATCATTGACGTTAGTACTATGCCTTACACTCCTGCTGACCAAAGAAGTATCATTATATCCTTCAGTTGTTAAGGGCTTAAAGTAGCCGGTGATTTCCACATTTTTCCAATCGCTGGGTTTGTACCAGTATCCTATTTGGGAAAGTTGTGAATAGTTATAGGTGGTAAGATTTGATCTTATCGCATCAGAAAGATACCCAGAGCTTTTTGTGAAAGCTAGCATCCTTGTTATTCCTGGTTCAACATGCCAACTGCCGTCAGAGTTCCTTGATATGTTAGCCTTGTTGGGATCGAACTGGCCATCCATTGGATGACTAGAATTAAAGAACCATGTTTCTCCGTTGTTAGCCGTAGGATATAGTTCCGACACTCCAAATTTGTCATTGTTTATTTCGAAGGTAGCACCCAAGTCTGAATTGATGTCGACGTATGCAATCGAGAAACATATTGATAAGATTCCAATACAAGTCATCGTAAATACCAGTGCATTTCTGTATCTGCTTCCAGTAATCACTTTAATTCAAAACAGATGCTGGTAAGATCTATGTATCTATTTGGTTCTAAGCGCCTTCTGTTAAATCTTACATGAATTATATGCATTCGATTTCAGACATCTTTAAATCGCAAAAACGTTAAGATGTTTCCAATCTTGATTTATTCAAATTTATCATTGCACAAATTTACAGTCACTAAAACTGTACTATTTGCTATGGTTAATTGCCTCATAATTTCATCTTTTTTTCCTAATATTGAGTTTGATTTAATGAATAAGGTAAATGCACAACAAGGACATCAGAAAAATGTTCCATTCATAGGTGTAAATATGAAAGGAATGTTTACTAGCACCATCCCAAAGAACCTATCTTCTATTCCTTTTCCCGATAATTATTACAATGATAGTTTCAAGTTAATCACAAGTGCAGGGATGAATCATGTCAGGTATGTCTTATACTGGCAAGCATACGAAAAAAATCCTTTATCCTTTATTAAGGAGCTACAAACAGTAGCCTCATTAGCAGATAAATGGGGATTACATGTCATTTATGACAATCATCAATTCCATACGTCAAGTTGGCTTGATCCTGTAAGAGGAGATGGATTCCCACCTTCACTTTTTAACGATAAAACAAGTTACCCATTTGGTTCAGGTGGATCACCAGGATATCCTTCTGCAGTTAAATGGTGGTCTAAATGGTGGAATCACAATTTAACAGACAATAGAGGTATCGATGGATGGGCCCTTCAGATCGGATTCTTAAAAAAAATAATAGAAACCGTTGAAAATCACAGAAGTACGTTAGGTTATGAGATACTCAATGAGCCTCAGATCCAAAGTGCAGATGAATGGGAGAAAATTGGTAAGTATAATACTTTCGTGGCTAATGAACTCAGGAAGATAACGAACAAGACATTAGTCTTCGATATGACCATCCCTGTTGTGTTTCACGACTTGAAAATAAATATGACTTCGGGAAACATTGCAAAATTGTTACCAGAGGACAAGAATAATATACTATTCAAAATTTCCTTATATGGAATACCCAGTGCAAGAAGTTATGCTGAGCAAAAAATAAACTTACTTTCAGGAGTAGCTAATATTACTGGAGTCCCATTGTACGTTGGAGAATGGAATGACGTTTCTCGCGAGGAACATATTAGCAGCGTTGAAGGAAAGACGGTCAAGGAGATTAATCAAGAGATCAGTGATTTGAACCAAACTGACGCTAACATAATGACAAAAAAATTGAAAGAAATTGGCCTATGGGGGTGGGCTTTTTGGAATTGGAGTCATATACCTGATTCTTCACCTGATTTCAATCTTATAACAGTAACCCTAAATGGAGATATGGCAACCACGAAGTACTTTGACATTCTGAAGCACGCTGTTGCTAGTACTTGACTTAAAATGCCCTTGAATCTATGAATAATGCAATTTAATAATTCAACTATTTGTTGCAGAATTGTGTTACTACATAAAATTGATCATAATTAATATAGTAATTATCAGGTATAAAGGATAAAAAAATTATTATATTGATAGAAGGGTAACAATACAGAAGGTATGTGTGAATCAAAGAAAGCATTCAGGACCTCTCTAGTATTTGTGATCATGGTTATGATGAATCTCGTTTCTCTACCCTTTGTCGATGAATATACAAATACCTTACTATATTACTAGTCAACCATATTTGCTCCGTCTTGGATTTTTGACCAGGAATATTACATCGGTTTTCAATGTTTCCATCATTGATACCAAGATATGACAGAAAGTATACAAGACGCTGAAGATATTCTTCTCTTGTTATTGGTGATCTTGTCGCTAAAATGAAAGAGGCGTATGGACTTGAAATTCTAATTCATTTTCCGTTATCTAAGCACCTTTTATTATATAGGCCCATATTGCAAGACTGGTATCGGTGCGGGCCCGTCGGGATGCGCATTGTTAACGATTCGAATCCAAAATTGAGGGATATGGCTGAATATTCTTTCGGAACAGTTTTAATTCCTTGACGTTGGTTTTACCCTATTGGAAGCTAAAAATGATTTTCAGAAGAAAAGAAAGATGTTGTAAAGAACCTGTATTTATCTGGAATTGGTGAAGAATTCATTGCGATGCAATTAGATTGAGATTCCTATCGTAATCAGTGTCCTGAAAGAACTTGGCATTTATAGATCAGAGAAGAAAAAGTAATTGGAATTAATGGAGATTAAGAAGCGGAAAATGATACACTAAAGTCCATTTTTGCAAGAATTATGTTTCTTCATTAGATGCCTACAAGATTCGATATTACCTATCGGGATAGGCTTAATAATTGCGCAAGGTATTTTTCGATGAATGAACCAAGAAGAAATCCTAAAAAAAACCAACGATTTGGGCCTGACTACTACCCCTGAAATTATAAACCAAATATCCGATATGGTTTCAAAGATAGCTGTTAATACTATGCTTTCCGCAGGCGAAGTTGAAGCATTGACAAATATCATGATATTGAAAGCATGCGATACTGCATTGCTTGATAGAAGGACAATGATTACGGTTAATGATGTTCTATCATCACTCAATTTTGTATGCGTTCCCTTTTTTTTTCCATGCGCTAAAAGTAACATACTGGAGAATCCACGTATTACAGCTTCCGTTATTACACCTTCTGATATAAATTTGCTTGAAAATTTAGGCATTTCAAAGAATGACGAATTAGATGCTACACCAACTACTGAAATAGCTAATAAAGCTGTAAGTTACCTTAAAGGTAAGGTTCCTTCAATGGATATTTCATCTCATGACTTTGATTTGTTTAATAAGAGAATAGAAATTTGGAAGCTGCAGGCAAATATCCTGTCTACCTTAAATAAATAAATCGTCTAGGCACGGAAGTGATCTAGCTATTGACTATTCAATCTAAAGAGACCTTCGAGATTCCGTCAAGTATTTTCACATGATCGGCCTGAGGTTCAGTCGTAATGTAGAGCACGTGATCTCCTCCTAAAGGTAAAGTAATTCTTTTTATCTTTTCATATTCTGCCAGAACATATTTCCCTTTTCCTATTTTGGCAGCCAGTTCATTTCGCGTCTTCCAGGCATTTATTGCCATTTCTAAGGATTTTTTACTCTCTTCAGGAGACAGCAAATTAGACACTCCCGGTCTGTGATCGGAGAACATTATCTTTCCGTTAGAGTCGCAGATTGTAACCATCCTAATATTAGGATCTAGCTTCATTATGGTTGAATGTATATATTGATAATTCATACTCATTAATCTAACTGGTCCATTCTATATAAATACAGTTTTTCTTTCAAGCATGGATAATAATTAGTCTTCAATCATTTAACTAGGTACTTTAAAAAGCTTGGATTTCATGAGTCCGTCAGGATGCGCATCGTTAACAATTCGAACCCAAATTCATACTTTCAATTTAAAATATCATTAAGTATTTGGTTGTAAAAAAATAACATCTAAGAAATCCAATAACTGGAAATATTTATGGTTCAGTAATTTAAATACTCATACAAACCAATGAAGTATTCTATACATATTGCGAAATTGTTCAGATAATATCAGAGGAAAAATAATCAATATGAATTAAAATCTAAAAAATATAAGAAACCAATTGTACATGTCTAGACAAACGTCATCACATTCTAAGAAATTCACAAAGGATCGATTTATTTAAGTGAGTTTGGAGGTTTACCTGATGAACAGTGTCCGGTCAATCAACGTATCTCATTTTTTAGTAACAATAATAGGTCTTGCATCATTATTCTTTATTTGCAGTATACTTCCGATAGAAGCATTGAATAAACAAGGAACCCTTTTGAAAGATTATGATAATTTGAAAAAAATAGTAGATGATATAAAAAATGGCAATTTGATAGATGACAATATAACTTTGAATGAATTGAAAGATTCAGGGGCTTATCAAGGTGCAGATAAAAATATGCAAGATT
>Ga0207428_10000626_pt1 | contig 41522 bp, 38 predicted proteins | sample RhiMethybrSRZTD1_FD_187600 | JGI IMG/M metagenome (GOLD analysis project Ga0207428, IMG submission 187600) | Populus rhizosphere microbial communities from Tennessee, USA - Rhizosphere MetaG P. TD hybrid SRZTD1 (SPAdes) (version 3) | ecosystem: Host-associated > Plants > Roots > Rhizosphere >...
TTTCCCGCGCTGATGGCCTTTGCCGCATCCAGCGACCTTTTGACGATGACCATCTCAAACCGGTTGTCGATCGCGCTCGCGGCCGGCTTCTTCCTGCTGGCGCTGGTCACCGGGATGGACCTCTACACTATCGGCATGCACCTTGCTGCTGCCGCGGTTGTGCTGGCCGTTGCATTCGTTTTCTTTTCGCAAGGCTGGATCGGCGGCGGCGACGCGAAGCTCGCGGCGGCAACCGCCCTGTGGTTTGGTTTCGCTCATTTGCTCGACTATCTGCTGTACGCCTCGATTTTTGGCGGCGTACTCACTCTGGCCTTGCTGCAATTCCGCAGGTTGCCCTTGCCAGGCGTGCTTTCTCGCCAGGCCTGGATCAGGCGCCTCCATGACCGTGCAGGAGACGTGCCATATGGCATAGCGCTCGCCGCCGCTGCACTCGCGGTCTACCCCAAGACCGGTTGGATGCCCGGCTACGGTCTCTGAGACCCATGTCGTTAGCGGCGCAATACAATATTAACTCGATTTAGATACCGCTCCTTAACCATACCTTGACCTTTAGCTGTTGAAATCCGGTGCAAAGGCCGCATCGGCGGCCATGTGGTTTACGCGGCAAGTCTGCCGTCAGGTCATGGTGAGAGTGAGCGTATGAAAGCTGCACGTGTCGTAGTACTGACCGTCGCGCTGGCCGCAGGTGGCGTCGCCGCACTGCTGGCTGGCCGATCCGATAGGACGCCGGCGCCGAAGGCCGAGGCGCCCAAGTTCGACACTGTCGAGATTCTTGTGGCCAAATCGGATCTTCCTAGAGGTCAATCACTGTCTCCGGCCGACGTGAGCTGGCAGGCTTGGCCCGCAACCACCGCCGCAGGAAATTTCATCCGCAAAAGCGATCGCCCGAAAGCGCTTGAAAATCTCACGGGCATGATCGTGCGCGCGCCATTTGTCGCCGGCGAGCCGATTCGCGAAGCGAAACTCGTGAACGCAAAAGGCTCCGGCTTCATGGCCGCAATTCTTCCGTCGGGCATGCGCGCCATAGCGACTCAAATTACCCCTGAATCAGGCGTCGGCGGCTTCATCCTCCCGAATGACCGCGTCGACGTCATCATGACGCCGCGCAATCGCGACGATAAGGGCGGTGAACGCACGAGCGAGACAATTCTCCGCAATATTCGCGTCCTGGCGATCGACCAGAACGTGGAAGAAAAGAACGGCCAGAAGGTCGTCGTCGGCAAGACAGCTACGCTCGAGCTTACGCCCGGTCAGGCGGAAACTTTGGCGCTGTCACACCAGATCGGTGTTCTGTCGCTGTCGCTGCGAAGCATTGCGGACGGGACTCTCGAGGAAAAGACGGACGATTCGACCCGTCAAAACGTCAATGTTGTCCGGTTTGGCGTGAGCACCACAATCGCACCAAGGTGAATATTAGGGGATCAAGGGGACATGGCGACCAGGACATTGACCAACGCCGCCTCATTGGGGGCGCTGATCGCCTTCATGGCGCTCACGCCGATCTTGCCCGCTCCCGCAGCGGACGGTCCGCAAAAGGCCAGCGTTGCAGCGGACGGTCCGCAAAAGGCCAGCGTTAAGGTCGCCGCGGGCGAAGGCACGTCGCGCTCCATTCCGCTCGGGATTGGCAAGTCAGTGGCAATCGACCTTCCCTCCGATATCAAGGACGTACTCGTTGCCGATCCCAAGATTGCCAATGCGGTGGTCCGGTCGTCACGGCGAGTCTACATGATCGGTGTTGCGGTCGGGCAGACGAACATTTTCTTTTTCGATGCGGACGGCAAGCAAATCGCTGGATTTGATATTGCCGTGACGCGTGACCTCAATGGGTTGCGCGCGGCACTCAAGCAGTCGATGCCGGATTCCGACATTCACATCGAGGGTGTCGGAACGGACGGCGTCATGCTTTCTGGCACGGCAGCCAACGCCGCCGAATCTCAGCATGCTTTCGACATCGCTGCGAGGCTCGTCGGCGGCGAAACGAAGGTCGTAAACGGCCTCGCGGTCCGCGGGCGAGATCAGGTGATGCTCAAGGTGACCGTCGCCGAGGTTCGGCGTGACGTCCTCAAGCAGCTCGGCATCGATCTTTCGGGAAGTCTCAACTACGGAACGGCCGTGGTGAATTTCAACACCAGCAATCCATTCTCGGCCACGGGTCAGCCCCTAAGCGATACCTTTCTTCGTGGCGCGTTTCCGAGCGTTACAGCAACGTTGCGTGCCATGGAACGCGCGGGCGTCATCCGCACTCTGGCAGAACCCAACCTGACCGCGATTTCCGGAGAGACGGCGACATTCGTGGCTGGCGGCGAATTCCCGATCCCGAACGGACTGTCGTGCGACACGACTCGTTCACCGCCAATCTGTCAGCCGCAGATCACATTCAAGAAATTTGGCGTAAGCCTGGTGTTTACCCCCATTGTTCTTTCGGAAGGGCGCATCAGCCTGAAAGTCATGACCGAGGTGTCCGATCTTTCGGTTGAGAACTCGATGACGTTGCAGGTCAGCGGATCCGCCAGCTCGCTGACGGTGCCATCGATCCAGACGCGTCGCGCCGATACGGTGGTCGAAATTCCGTCTGGCGGTTCCTTGGCCATGGCCGGGATGATTCAGGAGCAGACGAGGCAATCGATCAGCGGTCTGCCTGCGCTTCAGCAGGTGCCTGTGCTGGGCGCGTTGTTCAGGAGCCGCGACTTCGTCAATCACCAGTCGGAGCTGATGGTGATTGTTACTCCCTACGTGGTCCGTGCTGTGGCGCAAAAGCAGCTGTCGAAGCCGGACGATGGCTTTGCTGACCCGAGCGATCCGCAGACGGTTCTGCTTGGCAGCCTCAATCGCATCTACGGCGTTGCCGGAAAATCCGACACGCTGCGCGGCAACAACTACCATGGCAAATACGGATTTATCCTCGATTGAGTGGGGGGAATAGTTGATGACGGTAAATACCAGGGCGTCGGCTAAAGGCGGCAGCAAAACGGTGCTTCGTGCACTGATGGCAAGCTGCTTTGCCCTCACGTTGGCCGGCTGCTACCAGACGGAAGTCGCGGAAAGAGAATATCCGACCGACTATCGTCAGCGCCACCCGATCGTGCTGCGCGAAGGCGCGCAAAACGTCGATATTCTGCTTGGCCGCAATCGCGGCGGATTGACGGCGAGCCAGCGCGCCGATGTCGTTTCTTTTGCCCAGGCTTGGCGCAAGGAATCCGGCAGCGGAATCATCATCGAGGTTCCAAAGGGCGGTCCCACCGATCATGCCGCCTCTGATGCAACGCGCGAGATCCGCTCGATCTTTGCTGCCGTCGGCGTGCCGTCGAACGCGGTCTATGCGCGCAGCTATCGTCCGCCGAAGACGTCGCTCGCCAGCATCAGGCTCAATTATACGAAGCTGATTGCGGAGGCGGGGCCCTGCGGAGAATGGCCAAAGGATCTCGGCCCGTCGTGGGACTCCGGATACACGTCAAACCAACCGTACTGGAATTTCGGTTGTGCCGTGCAGCGCAACCTTGCGGCCATGGTCGACAATCCTGCTGACCTGGTGCAGCCGCGCGGTGAGGCCCCTGCATACGCGCCGCGTCGCTCGGTCGTGCTCGACAAGTGGCGCAAGGGCGAGAATCCCTCAGGCACCTACAGTGGCTACAACACGGGCAAAATCAGCGATCTAGGCAAATGATAACGCACGCACAGCAAGCCGCAGTCGCAGACAAGGCCTCGGCGCCGACCGCCGCCGAGGCCGCGGCCGACGCACATATTGCGCCGGCGCCGCGTATAGTGGTGCAGGCCTTCTGCGAGACAGTCGAAAGCGCCGCCGCCGTCCAGGCCGCGAGCGAAGATCGGCGTCTTGGCAAGGCCCATGTCAAAATCCAGATGGGCGGCATTGGTGCGGCAATCGAGGCTTTCCGCAACTCGCCTACACCGAACGTCATCCTGATTGAAACGGATGCGCGCGCCACCGACATTCTCGGCGGACTCGACCAGCTGGCGGAAGTCTGCGACGCCGCGACGCGCGTGGTCGTGATGGGTCGCGTCAATGACGTGACGTTGTATCGCGAACTGACACGGCGCGGCGTGAGTGAATATCTAATGACGCCGGTCAACACCATCGACGTGGTCAGAGCAGTCTGCCATCTATATTCCGCCCCGGACGCCAAGCCCGTTGGGCGCATCGTCGCGGTCGTGGGAGCCAAGGGCGGCGTAGGCGCATCCACTGTGGCGCACAATGTGGCCTGGGCAATCGGACGCGATCTCTCAATCGAGTCGGTGGTTGCAGATCTCGATCTGCCCTTCGGCACAGCCGGTCTCGATTACAACCAAGACCCGCCTCAGGGTATTGCCGACGCCGTTTTCTCTCCAGATCGAGTCGACACCGCATTTGTCGACCGTCTGTTGTCGAAGTGCACGGACCATCTCAGCCTGCTGGCGGCGCCAGCAACTCTTGAGCGGGTCTACGACTTCGGCGCGGAAGCCTTCGATTCGATACTGGATTCGTTGCGTACGACCATTCCGTGCGTCGTTCTCGACGTTCCTCATCAATGGGCCGGCTGGACAAGGCGTCTGCTTGTGAGTGCGGATGAAATTCTCGTTGTTGCGGGACCAGATCTGGCCAACTTGCGCAACGCCAAAAATCTCGTCGATCTGCTGCGCGCGTCACGGCCAAACGATCATCATCCTCGGTACTGCCTCAATCAGGTCGGCATTCCCAAGCGCCCGGAAATCTCCCCGGCCGACTTTGCGAAGGCGCTTGAAACAAATCCGCTCGCGGTCATTCCGTTCGAGCCACAGCTGTTTGGGCCGGCCGCCAACAACGGTCAAATGATCGGCGAAGTGTCGGCCCGTCACAAGACCGCGGAGATCTTTCGCGAGATCGCCCAGGCGCTTACCGGACGCGTTGAAGTAAAAAAGCCTCGCCGCGGCCTGCTGCCGCCTTTGCTCTCGAAGATCGTGAAACGCAAAGGCTGAAATTCGCCGGGAGTAACTCGCCTTGTTCGGTAAGCGAAGTGGAACTTCAGAGGCCCGTGTCGTCGGACCGCCTGCGTCGGTAGCGCCGGCTCCGGTGCCACTTCCGTCTAGCGAGGCTCCAAAGACCACGCCGGCGGCTCCTGTCGAAACTGGGCGCACGCCGTTTCCGTCCGATGGTCTAGGTGCGCCGATCGTCTCGCCGCCGACCGCGCCGCGGGCGCCCACTCCCGCCCCGACTGCCGTCGATACGCGGCGATCGGAAGCGTATTACGAGACCAAAACCACCATTTTCGGCGCGCTGATCGAGGCAATCGACCTGGCGCAGTTGGCCCGGCTCGATGTTGAATCCGCGCGCGAGGAAATTCGCGACATCGTCAACGAGATCATCGCGATCAAGAGCATCGTGATGTCGATCTCGGAGCAGGAGGACCTGCTCGACGATATCTGCAACGATGTCCTTGGCTTCGGCCCTCTTGAGCCCCTGCTTGCGCGCGACGACATCGCCGACATCATGGTCAATGGAGCCGGCACGGTCTACATCGAAGTCCAGGGAAAGATCCAGAAAACCGCTATTCGCTTTCGCGACAACCAGCAGCTGCTGAACATCTGCCAGCGCATCGTCAGCCAGATCGGCCGGCGCGTCGACGAATCCTCGCCGATCTGCGACGCCCGCTTGCCGGACGGTTCGCGCGTCAACACGATTGTTCCCCCGCTTGCGATCGACGGACCGGCACTCACGATCCGCAAATTCAAAAAAGACAAGCTGACGCTCGATCAGCTCGTCAGATTCGGCACGATCACGCCGCAGGGCGCCGAGATCCTACGCATCATTGGGCGCAGTCGTATCAACACCCTGGTCTCGGGCGGCACCGGCTCCGGCAAGACCACTCTGCTTAACTGCCTTACGCAGTTCATCGACGACGACGAACGCATCATCACGTGCGAGGACGCGGCGGAATTGCAACTGCAGCAGCCGCACGTGGTACGGCTGGAAACGCGCCCGCCTAATCTCGAAGGCGAAGGTCAGGTCACGATGCGTGACCTCGTACGCAACTGCCTGCGTATGCGTCCCGAACGGATCATCGTCGGCGAAGTCCGCGGACCAGAAGCGTTCGACCTCCTGCAGGCAATGAACACCGGTCACGACGGCTCGATGGGCACGCTGCACGCCAACAATCCGCGGGAGGCACTGTCGCGTCTGGAGTCGATGATCACGATGGGTGGATTTGCACTTCCATCACGCACGATCCGCGAGATGATCTGCGCTTCGGTCGATGTGGTCATTCAGGCTGCACGCCTGCGCGACGGGTCTCGTAAGATTACTCACGTCTCCGAAGTGATGGGGATGGAAGGCGACGTCATCGTCACCCAGGACATCTTCGTTTACGACCTGACCGGCGAAGACGCCAAGGGCAATATCATCGGCCGTCATCGCTCGACCGGAATCGGCCATCCACGTTTCTGGGATCGCGCCCGCTACTACGGCGAAGAGAAGAACCTGGCTGCGGCACTCGACGCGGCAGAGGCCACCAACGAGGCCTAGGCGGAGCACGCTGTGCAGATTATTGCCGTATTCTTCCTCGCGTCCGCTGCCATCGGCGGCGTCGTCTATGTTTTTCTTTATCCGATGCTCTCCGGCGAGCGCAAAGCCGAGCAACGGATACAAAGTGTTGCGCGCACGACTCCGACGACAAAAGCGACTCGGGGACCGCAAAAATCGCGCCGAGACGCGATCGAGTCGACCCTCAAGGATTTCGATGACCGGCACAAGAAGAGCAAAAGCGTGCCGCTTTCAGCGCGGATTGCGCGCGCCGGTCTATCCTGGTCGAAGCGTCAATTCGCGTTGGTTTCAGCGGCCATCGGGCTCGCAATGTTCGCTGCGGGCACGTTTTCGGGCGCCGGCATCCTGGTTTCGGCCGTCCTTGGCTTCGCCGGAGCGTTTGGCGTCCCGCGGTGGCTGCTGTCATTTCTGAGGAAACGCCGCGAAACGAAATTTCTCGACCATTTTCCCGACGCCGTCGACGTTATCGTCCGCGGTATCAAGGCCGGTCTGCCGCTGCTCGACTGCATCAAAATGATCGTGTCCGAGGCGCCGGACCCGATCAGGACCGAATTCCGCCTTATACTCGAAACGCAGGCGATTGGAATGCCGCTCGGCGAGGCCTGCGGCAAGCTGTACGAGCGAACGCCGCTGCCTGAGGCAAACTTTTTCGGAATCGTTGTCTCGATTCAGCAGAGGTCCGGCGGCAACCTCTCCGAAGCGCTCGGGAACCTGTCGAAGGTTCTGCGCGATCGCAAAAAAATGAAGGCGAAGATCCAGTCGATGTCGCAGGAAGCGAAAGCTTCGGCTGCCATTATCGGCGCGTTGCCGATCGCAGTGATGACGTTGGTGTATCTGACGAGCCCTCACTATATCTCGCTGCTTTTCACCAATTCGGTCGGTCACATCATGCTGGCGGGATCCGCGATCTGGATGACTGTAGGCGTGTTCGTGATGAAGAAGATGATCAATTTCGATTTCTAGGCAGGCAAAAAGCATCCGATGCTCGAGTTCCTGATTAACGCGCTCAACGTGAAGACCGTTACGGCGCTGTTTGCCGGCTTGGCCGCAGCCGCCACGGTGCTCACGCTGGCCATGCCTTTCGTCTTCGTCGACCCGCTCGACAAGCGCATGCGCGCGGTCGCGCTCGAGCGCGAGAAAATTCGTCAGCGGGAACGCGAGCGGTTGGCGCAGGAAGGCCAGAAGGCCAAGCTTCGGCAGACGCCCAAGCAATACATCCAGACCATTGTCGACCGCTTCAACCTGACCAAATGGGTGGGCCAGGAAGAAGCGCGGCTCAAGCTCATTCAGGCGGGGTATCGCGGTCAGGCGCCCTACGTCACGTACCTGTTTTTCCGCATGCTCACGCCGGTCGCGTGTTTTCTGTTCTCACTGCTCTATCTGTTTGTGATTCTCAAACTCGATCAGCCGGCAATGGTCAAGTTCGGCGCCTGTATCGCTGCGGCCTATGTCGGCATGCAGCTGCCGCTGATGCTATTGAAGAACAAGATCCAACGCCGGCAATTGTCCATCAGACGCGCATTCCCCGACACGCTCGATCTGCTCCTGATTTGCGTCGAGTCGGGCATGTCGATCGAAGCCGCCTTCAGAAAGGTCAGCGACGAAATTGGCACGCAATCCGTTGCTTTGGCCGAAGAACTCACGTTGACCACGGCCGAATTGTCATATCTGCCCGATCGGCGGCAGGCCTACGAGAATCTTGCCAAACGTATCGATCTGGACGGGGTCAAATCGGTCTGCATGGCGTTGCAGCAATCGGAGCGCTATGGCACTCCGCTTGCCACGATGCTCAGGGTCATGGCGCAGGAAAACCGGGACATGCGCATGTCGGAAGCCGAAAAGAAAGCCGCAGGATTGCCGCCAAAACTCACCGTTCCGATGATTCTGTTTTTCCTGCCGGTGCTGTTCATCGTCATCCTTGGTCCGGCCGCGATCAAAGTGATGGCGCTGAAATAAAAGCTGGCGCTTCGGACGCTCTCACTTTGCTTCCCCCAGCGGCAGCGCCGTTGTAGACTTTATCCGCTCCATTGCAAACCGTGACGTGACGTTCTTCAGCGGCACGGTAGCTATCAGTTTTTTGTAGAACGCGTCGTATCCGGCGATGTCGGTCACGACAACGCGCAACATGTAATCGACGTCTCCGGCCATCCGGTAAAATTCCATCACTTCCGGCATGGCCCCCACCATGTCGGCGAAGCTTTTCAGCCATTCCTGCGAATGGTCGCCGGTCTCGATCGAGACGAAGACCGTGATGCCAAGCCCGACTTTTTCCGGATCGATGATCGCCACCCGGCGGGTGATGACGCCGTCGGCTTCCAGTCGCTGCAACCGCTTCCAGCACGGTGTCGACGACAGGCCGACCCGTTGCCCGATTTCGGCGACGGACCGCGATGCGTCTTCCTGTACGACGGCGAGGATCTTCCGGTCGATGGCATCCATTCTTCGGTCCGATCAGAAAATAGAATAAATCACTATTCTACGTGCACTGTGTAGTAAGTTGTTCTTTTTAGCGGCCGCCTCTGTCTTTACAGAGAAAGATATTCTATTTCAATAGAAATCCTCGGCCGCTTACCGGCGGCAATTCCAAACGTGAAGTCGTGCCATGAAAACTCTGGTCCGAATTAACCCCTTCAATGCCGTTCGCCGGCTCGGCGCAGCGATGCTGTTCAGTGCGGCGATGGCCGTTTCGGTAGCCGGGGCGCATGCCGATCCGCTTGTGACCCCGAAATGGCTCAACGAGCGCCTGGCCGACACTGATTTGGTTGTGCTCGACATCCGCTCCGCCATCGATGGCGGCGGTGCGCAGGCTTATGCGGCCGGACACATCCCAAAAAGCGTGCACAGCGACTACGACAAAGCCGGATGGCGGGTTACGCGCAACAATGTGCCGTTCATGGTCCCAACCGTGCCGGAGCTCGAGAAGCTTATTGGCGATCTCGGCATTGACGAAGACACCCATGTCGTTGTTGTGCCAGCGGGTGTAAGCGTTCTGGACCTTGGCTCGGCAACGCGCACTTACTGGACGCTGAAATATGCTGGCGTGAAAAATATCTCGATCTTGGACGGTGGCATCGCCGCCTGGCGCACGGCTGGCCTGCCGCTCGAGACAGGAACGAACGCGCCGTCACCGAAGATTTTTACTGCGACTGTCGACAAGAGCATTCTGGCCGAAGCCGCCGACGTGGAATCGATCGAAGGGAAGGGTGGAGCAACCCTCGTCGACGCGCGGCCTGCGTCATTTTTCCTCGGAAAGGAAAAGGCGCCCGCGTCGAAAGCCTATGGCCGAATTCCTGGCGCGCTAAATATCGACAGCGCTGAATTTTACGATTCCGAGAGCAATCGATTGAAAGCGAAGGCTGCGCTTGCTGTCGTTGCCGACACCGCACCGGCTGGTCCGATCGTGAATTACTGCAATACTGGCCATTGGGCGTCGACCGATTGGTTTGTGTTCCATGAACTCCTCGGCCGAAAGGACGCCAAGCTTTATGCCGGATCCATGGTGGAGTGGACCAGCAATGACAGCCGGCCGATTGAATCTTCGCGTACGAAATGGGACGATCTGAAGAAGGCCCTCGGCCTCGGATCCTGATCTGCGTCTCGGAGCTCCAATGACGACCGCAAGCTTGGCTGCGTCCGATCAGGACGCGGCCGTTGGTATCGACCGCCTTTTCCTTGGAGTGGCACTGGCGGCCACGGCGATCTTGGTCGCGCTGGTGCTTCTCGATCATCACCCCACTTCGGCGGCTTTGATCATCGGTGGCTTCGGTCTCGGAGTTGCATTCCTCAAGGCCGAGTTCAGTTACACCGCCTCGTGGCGGCGTTTCCTGACGCGCGGTGAAGCAGGAGGGCTTCTTGGCGGGTTGATCGTGATCGCCGTCTGCGCGGTCGCGGTAGTGCCGGTGGCGACGCTCCTGCCGAAATACGGCGGAGCAATCGCCCCGCTCGGGCCGTCACTGGTCATCGGTGCGTTTGTTTTTGGTATTGGCATGCAGCTGGCAAACGGCTGCGGCTCGGGGACCCTCTACACGGTCGGTGGCGGCTCGGGGCGCATGCTGGTGACGCTCCTGTTCTTTGTCATCGGCAGCGTGTTCGGCAGCTTGTCGCTGCCGGCGTTTCTTGCGCTTGGCGGCATCGATCCTATCCTGGCATCGGACTATCTCGGCGCATGGGGTGGCCTGATTGCGACCCTTGTCAGTATCGCAATTGCGGCGGCGCTGATCATTGCGTTTGCGCGTCGGCGTGGCGCGAACTTCATGCCATCGCGCAACTACATCATCGGCGGTCTAGCAATCGGTTTGCTGTGCGTCGCTGTCTTTCTGGCCGGAGGCCACCCCTGGAGCGTAACATTCGGATATACGGTGTGGGGTGCGAAAGCTGCGACGGCGCTCGGCTTCGACCTTTCGCACTCGGCATTCTGGCAGTGGCCGGGCCCCAAGCATGCGCTTGCGGAATCCGTCCTGTCCGACACCTCCAGTCTCACGGATTTCGGAATGATTTTCGGCGCAATGGCGGCGGCCGCGGCGTCGAAGCCGTTCGCGCGCGGCAGTTGGCCGCCCGCGAAATCATTGCTCGCCGCCGTGATTGGCGGCCTGCTGATGGGGTGGGGCGCCCGCCTCGGTTTTGGCTGCAACATTGGCGCTTTTGTCGGTGGCGTCGCCTCGGGCTCGCTACACGGGTGGATCTGGTTCCTCGCCGCTTTGCCGGGTTGCCTGATCGGCATCCGCCTGCGGCCGCTGTTCGGCCTGTCGCGGGAGTAACGCCGTGCGGTTCGTTTACATCATCGTCGTACTGTTCGGCGTCGGCGCAATCCTGACCGATCATCTCTCCAGCCCGTCGGCCGGGCGCGCGGTGTCTCCCGAGGATTTCGCCGGCGCGTGCGCGCCTTGCGGCGCTCCCTGTCCGTCGAAGAAGTAACGCTCAGGCCGGATTTTGCTTGAGGAAATCGTCGACCTCGGCGCGCGTGGCCGCGCCCATCAAACCGCCAAAGCGCGTGCATTTGATGGCTGCGGCCGCCCCAGCAAAGCGCAACGCGTCACGTACGTCCCCTGTCTCCACAAGCCGGAACGTGAAGGCACCATGAAAAACATCACCGGCGCCGAGCGTGTCGATCGCCTTCACCTTGAAGGCATCCATGTGCCGGACCTCGCCATCTTCAAGCCAATAGACACCGTCCGGGCCGTCGGTGAAAGCCAGGAAGCCTTTGAAAGACTGCCCAAGCCTAGTGAGAGCGGCGCGCAGATCGTTCAGCCCGGCGGTCCCGCGCAATGCCTCCGCCGAGGAGATCACGTGGCTGCAGGCCAGTAACAGCGGGTCGTCAAGCGGCGCCGCCTTGTCGAGGTCAAGCACCCGCGGAATACCACGCGCCTGCGCCGCCTTGCAGATCGGGGTCGCGAAATTCGGATAGCGATTGTCGAGAAGCACCGCGTCGACATTCGCAACTGAACGCTCGGCGTGCTCCGGTTCTATCGAACTCAAGCCTTGGTCGCGGCGTGTGGCGATCGTTTTCTCTCCATTCGCGTCAATCAGGATCAGCGAGACCGAAGAGGTCGCGCCCGCGACACGAATGGCGCCGTTGCAATCGATTTTTTCGCGCATCAGGCTCTGGAGAATACGGCCGGCAAATTCATCGTCCTTCGCACCGAGCGGACCGGCAAAGCTCACGCGACCACCAAGGCGCGCGATTGCGACCGCGGCATTTCCGGCCTGGCCGCCGGACGTGATCAGGAATTCCGATGCCTGCACTTTTGTGCCGGCGTCCGGAAACTTATCCACCCGCATGACGATGTCCTGCACGGCGCCGCCGGCACACAGGACTCGCGGCGGTTTTTTTTCGCGCGGCTCAGTCAAAACGGACCTCGTCGTCTACCCACGCGCGAATGATGTGATGCGCGATCGCCACCGGAGGCGGCGTTGTCAGCCCTTGTGGGTGTCTGCGCATCAGCATGGTCCCAATCTCATCCTTGCTAAACCAGCGGGCGTCCTCGAGTTCCTCTCGATCGACGACGATTTCGTGCGTCACGGCCTCGGCGTGGCAGCCGATCATGAGCGACGTCGGGAATGGCCAGGGCTGCGATGCGAAATAGACCACGCGCCCGCAGGTGATTCCTGCTTCCTCGCGCGTTTCCCGGTGCACCGCATCTTCGATCGACTCGCCGGGCTCCACGAAGCCGGCAAGGCACGACCACATCGTCGGCACGAAGCGCGGGCTGCGGCCAAGCAGGCAGCGGTCGCCGTCGATCGCCAGCATGATCACCACAGGATCGGTGCGCGGAAAATGCTCGGCCTTGCATTGCGGGCAGTCGCGCCGCCAGCCGCCGCAGGCGAGCCGTGTCGCAGCCCCGCAATTAGGGCAAAAACGGTGGCGCGCATGCCAATGAAGGACGGCCTTCGCTTCGGCGATCGGCGGCAGGTCATCGGCGGCAATGAGCCCCTGCACAGCGATCGAGCGCAGGTCTGTTACCAGCAGATCGCTGCGGCTTTTCAGAGCCTCGGCCGATTGAAGTGAAAGCCCGTGGCCAAAACGCGGCGCGCCATCAAGCAGGCCAAGAAAGATCGTTTCGGCGGCCGGGCCGAGCTCGTGCGCTTCGGCCGGCGTGAATAGCGGCTCGCTGAGGGGCGAACCTTTCTTCGCCACGATCCATTCGCCGCCAATCACATATGTTCCTGCGCCGGGGTGCTTTGTCAGCGCGGCGATGGCGGCGGCGTCTGTGCGCAGTTCCGCCGCGCGCTCGATACGGCTGTTCGTATATCCCAGACGTGGTTTAGGGCCGAGGCGTGATGACATGCGTCGCTCAAATTCGCATGTGGGCACGCGCTGCGCAATGCGCCGGCCGATGTGGGCTCAAGCGAGGGCCTGATCGATGGCTGTTATCACCTGCTCGGGCTTGAGCTCGTCGAGGCAAACGCTGCGGCTACGGATGTTGCGTTCGCAGCCCTCGAAGGTGCAGGGCATGCACGGCAGGGGGTTCTGCACGATCCAGACATTACCTTGGTTCTGGACGGTGCCGCTCGCGAGCCATGGTGCCGCGAGTCCGCCAACCGGCCATGGTCCCCAGACGCGCGGATCCATGGGCCCGAACAAAGCGACCGTCGGGCATCCGGCTGCGGCGGCAAGATGCGTCGTCGATGTGTCGGGTCCGACATAGATTCGCGCGCCCGAAAGCAGCTTCATCGTCTGCGGCCACTCCAGCTGATGGAATTCGCAGACGCCGCGCCAGACGTTTTCCAGATAGCGGCGCTCCGATTCGCCGGGGCCGCCGATCGCAACGATAGAGAGACCGCGATTCGCAAGACCCACCGCGACCGCGCGCCATCCATCCGGCGTCCATTCCTTGTAGGTGAACATCGGCGCGGCGTGGACGACGGCGTATTTGCCGTTGATCGCAACGGGCATAGCTTGCGCTGCTGCGGGACAAACCAGCTCGGGAATGCGCGGAATGTCGAGGGCATCGGCAAGCCGAAGATTTTGCTCGACGCGATGAAGCTTCTCCGCCGCGGGCACGGCCCGATGCAGCGCGACACGCTTAAGCGCGCGTGCGAGCCATGGATCAGTGTCCGTTGTCACGCCGATGCGGTGCCGGCCGGCGGCAAAAGCAAAGACCATCGGACGGTCGCCGCTTTGCGTGGATACCGCAACATCGTAAGAGCGCCACACATGCCGGATCAGTCGCAGGCTTTCTACCGCCGTCGGCCGCTGCGGCATTGTGAGGACGTGGTCGATGTCGGGGTTTCCGGCAATAATTCCCGCGGTGGCGTCGAACACCAGCACGTCGATCTCCGCCTCGGGCCAGGCGCGACGCACGCTGCGGATCACCGGCGTCGTCAGCAGCAAGTCGCCGATGCGGCGCAGCGAGATGATCAGGATGCGGGAGGGGGACGCGGCCATGCCGGTTTCTCGCAGAACGGGAACTACCGGTCCATGGCGGTGAGGCCTTCAGACTTGAGCGATTGCCGCAGAGACTCGAGAAACGCGCGCTGTTGCGCTTTTTCATAGGGCAGCGGCGGTGCAACTCCCCAGACCGGCTTGGGCCATGCGGCATCGGTATGGCGGCGCGCGATCACATGCACGTGCAATTGCGGCACCTGATTTCCGAGCGCAGCGATGTTGAGCTTGTCACACCGAGTGATGCCTTTCAGCGCGCGCGCCGTTGCAGCGATTTCGCCGAGCAGCTGCACTTGCGCGTTTTCTTCAAGATCGATGAGCTCGACGAGGCCGGGCAGGCGCGGCACCAGGATCAGCCACGGGTAGTTGGCGTCGTTCGTGAGCAGCGCGCGGGCAAGCGGCAGGTCGCCGACCGGAACCGTGTCTTGCGCGAGCTGCGGATGCAGCGACCAGCCTTTGGTAAGCCCTGAATCCATTGGACAAATCCGCACGATTCTTTCGGAGGAAAGCTAGCAGAGACGCCACCCCGCTGCTTGCTTTCCCGGTTTATTGGCCCGATATAGACTTCGGGAGGTTGGCAGTGGACGAGCCACTCGCCAACCGGGTCAGGTCCGGAAGGAAGCAGCCCTAACGAGCGCGGTTCGGGTCGCTCGTCAGCCTCCCACCAATTCCTAGACTTGTTCGCGATCAGTCCGCGCGTCGCGCGGCGGCGAAGCGGATGGCACGATGAGCGAGCCCAGAAAATCCGCCGTTTCCGGTTCCGCCCCGGCCGAGGCGCCGGCCGATGGATACCGCGTGCTCGCACGCAAATACCGGCCCGCAAGCTTCGAGGATCTGATCGGGCAAGACGCCATGGTGCGCACGGTCTCGAACGCGTTCGAGAGCGGCCGCATTCCGCAGGCCTGGATTCTGACGGGCGTGCGCGGTGTCGGAAAAACGACGACCGCGCGCATTCTTGCGCGTGCGCTCAATTACGAACTGCCCGACGGGTCAGTGAAAGAACCGACGATCAGGATGCCGGTGATGGGCGTGCACTGCCAGGCCATCATCGAGAGCAGGCATCCGGACGTATTGGAGATGGATGCCGCCTCGCATAACAGTGTCGAAGACGTGCGACAGATCAACGATGCGATCCGCTACGCGCCGATGAGCGCGCGCTACAAGGTCTACATCCTCGACGAAGTGCACATGTTATCGGGCGCGGCCTTCAACGCGCTGCTCAAGACGCTGGAGGAGCCGCCGCCGCACGCAAAGTTCATATTCGCGACCACTGAAATCCGCAAGGTGCCGGTGACAGTGCTGTCGCGCTGTCAGCGTTTCGACCTGCGCCGCGTCGACGCGGCTCTTCTGGTGGACCATTTGCAGGGCATCGCCGCGAAGGAGAAGGCCGAGATCGAGCCCGCCGCGCTCGCTTTGATCGCGCGCGCGGCGGAAGGCTCGGTGCGCGACTCGCTGTCGCTGCTCGACCAGGCAATGGCGCATGCAGCCGGTCCGGTCCGGGCCGAGGATGTCCGTCAGATGCTGGGGCTGGCGGATCGCGTGCGGGTGGTCGATTTGTTTGAGGCGCTGATGAAAGGCGATGCGGCCGCGGCGCTTAAAGAGTTGCGTGAGCAATATGAGATCGGTGCAGATCCTGCCGTCATCCTTGCCGATCTCGCTGAGTTCACCCACTTTGTCACACGCGTCAAAGTCATTCCGGCGGTCGCCGACGACCTGTCGCTGTCGGAGGCCGAACGCACGCGCGGGCGCGCTTTTGCGGCGCAACTGTCGATGCGCGTGCTGTCGCGCACCTGGCAGATGCTTCTCAAGGGTGTCGCCGAGGTGCCGGCATCCGGGCGTCCGGTCGCCGCCGCCGAGATGGTGCTGGTACGCATTGCCTATGCAGCCGATCTGCCGACGCCCGATGAAGTCGTTCGCTCGCTCAGCGAAAACGGCGCTACACCGGCCCGTCCGCAGGGGAACGGCGGGAGCGTTCAGGCCTCGTCCCAAGGCTACGCGCCGCGCTACGAGGCGCCGCGTGGTTCGCCGCGATCTTCTGCGGCGGTGTCGCCGCGGCCGGCGGAGGATCCCATGCCGCGCCGGGACGACCCGGTCGCCGCACCCACTCTGTCCATCAATTCGTTTGCGGATCTGATTGCGCTTGCCGTGGAGAAGCGTGACATCACCACCAAGATGGCACTTGAGCGCGACGTGCGGCTGGTCCGCTGCGAGGATGGCCAGCTCGAAATCGCGCTCGAGGCGCGCGCACCGAAGACGCTGGTGCACGACCTCCAGCGCAAGCTGGCCGGCTGGACCGGCAAGCGCTGGATCGTGGTCGTGTCCAAGGAGCAGGGCGCACCCACCATGCGCGCCCAGGCCGATGCGCAGCAGGCCGAGATCGAGCGCGACGTGCAGAACGATCCGCTGGTGCAAGCGGTGCTCAACCGGTTCCCGGGCGCCAAGATCGTGGGCGTGACGCAAAATGGCCCGGATCATGCGGAGCAGACGTCGGATGCCGGTTCCGATGACGAGCATGAGGACTAGCCGATGACGGATTTCCTCGGTCTGATGAAACAGGCCGCGCAATTACAGTCGAAGATGCAGTCCATGCAGGCGGAGCTCGACCAGATCGAGGTCGAGGGGACCGCGGGCGGTGGCGTCGTCACGGTTACGCTTTCGGCCAAGGGCGACCTCAAGGGCGTGAAGATCGACGATTCGTTGCTGAAGCCATCGGAAAAGGAAATTGTCGAAGACCTGATCGTCGCGGCGCACGCCGATGCGCGGCGTAAGGCCGAAGGCGTGCTCCAGGAAAAAATGAAAGAAGTCACTGGCGGGCTGCCGCTGCCGCCGGGACTGGGTCTGACCTGATATTCTTATTCAATGCCTACCGCCGTTGCCGGACCTGAAATCGAGCGCCTGATCCAGCTGCTGGCGCGGCTGCCTGGTCTGGGCCCGCGTTCCGCGCGGCGCGCGGCGCTGCACCTCATCAAAAAGCGCGAATTGCTGATGGCGCCGCTCGCCGCCGCCCTGGAAACGGCGATGGAGAAGATCGAGGTCTGCAAGGTCTGCGGCAATATCGACACGCAAAATCCGTGCACGGTCTGTACCGACGGCAAGCGTGAGGGCTCGATCATCGTTGTCGTTGCCGACGTTGCGGACTTATGGGCGCTCGAACGCGCACACGCGGTCAATGGCCGGTATCACGTGCTCGGCGGCACGCTGTCTCCGCTCGACGGCGTTGGCCCTCAGGATCTGTCAATCGACGCTTTGATTTCGCGCGCGCACGAAACACCTGTGCAAGAGGTGATCCTGGCACTTAACGCCACGGTGGACGGCCAGACCACAGCGCACTACATAACCGAGCTTTTGGCCGACGCGAAGGTGAAAGTGACGCGGCTCGCGCACGGCGTGCCGGTCGGCGGCGAGCTCGACTATCTCGATGAAGGCACGCTCGCCGCCGCGATCAAGCAGCGGACGTTATTCTAGGCCGCTTCCGTACGTTTCGACGGCGCCGTAGGGCGTCGGCGTCAGATAGACGGGCCGTGCCATGCCGTCGGGCCCGATTGCGATGTGCGAGCAATCGCCGTATTTGTTCAGGTGCATATTGTTGTCGTAGCTATTGCGCGAAAAGTAGTAGTTGCAGACGCCGTCATCGTAACGAACGTTCGTCCAACTCCCGTTGGACTCGCGATAGATATACGGCTTGTGCCAGTCCGCTGCGGCGGGCAATGACGAAGCAATCACGCCGGCCAGCGCGCAGCCCAGCATCGAAAGTTTCAAGTTCAGACGCATGGCAGCCTCCTTCAAGTAATTGGGGCCAAACGTCTACCGCGGGTCATCGTTCCGCGCGTCGAAGTTTCATGATTGTGGCGACGATGTGCGAGCGCGCCTTTTTTATGACCGCTTCGCAGACAGCGTTGCGAAGTGTCCGCCACGTTGCAGCCAGGCGAGCAAGATGAAACTTGGAATGCTGGCGGCAACGCAGATGACGAAATACCACATCCAGCCAGTTGCCGCCGCGATGTAGCCGGAACCGAGCGCGAGCACCGTGCGCGCCAGTGCAAACAGCGCGGTCAACAGGGCGTACTGCGTGGCCGTGTGCAGCGGGTTGCCGCAAAGCGCCGAAAGATAGGCGACAAAAATCACGGTTCCGATGCCGCTGGTGAAATTTTCGGCGGTAATGGCAAAGGTCAACCACGCCACGTCCCGGCCGACTACCGCTTGCCACGCGAAGGCGAAAATCGCCACTGCCTGCAAGACGCCGCCGATCCACAGACTGGTCGCCATCGGCAATGCGCGCGCGATGAAGCCACCTGCAAAGCCGCCCGCAATCGCAGCAGCAAATCCGACGCCCTTGATGATTGTGGCGAGCTCGACCCGCGTGAAGCCGGTCTCGAGCACGAACGGCGTCGTCAGGGCGCTCGCGAGGGTGTCGGCGAATTTGAAAATCATCACGAAGGCCAGCGCCGCGATGGCCATGTCGCGCGACAGAAACTCGGAAAAACTGGCAATCGCCGTATTGCTCACGCGTTTCCATGAGCTCTCGCGCGCATGCGCCGAGTGGTCGGCCGCTGCAGCTTCCGATTCGGCCGGTTCCCTGGCCAGCAGCGTTGCGATAACGCCGACCAGGACGAGCGCAGACATCGCGACAAAAGTCGCGCGGTAGGCAGCCTGTTTGTCGAGGCCGAATCCCATGAGGCCGCTCACCAGGAACAGTGCGCCGGCGCTCGAAACCAGTACCGCGATGCGATAGGCGGCGACGTAAGACGCCATGCCGGCGGCCTGCTCGTTCTCGGGCAGGCTTTCGACGCGGAACGCATCGATGACAATGTCCTGCGTGGCCGAGGCGGTTGTGACCAGCAAGGCTGCGCCGGCGACAAGCCATGGCGAAGAGGCCGGGTCGTTGATCGCAAGCAATATGATCGAGATGAACAGAAGGATTTGCGTCAGCATAAGCCACCCGCGGCGCCGCCCGAGCAGGCGCGAGAGCAGGGGGACATCAAGTGCGTCGACTGCTGGCGCCCACAGCGGCTTCGCCCAATAAGGCGTTCCCACGGCTGCGAACAGGCCGATCGTCCGGATGTCCACGCCGGTTTCCGTCATCCAGGCCTGCAGCGTCTGCCCGGTAAGTGAAAACGGCAGCCCCGCCGAAAAGCCGAGCAGCAGCACGATCAAAACGCGCGGCTTGCAGTAGACGGCCACGCCATCGAACCATGACGGTCGCGGCTGCGCGTCAGGCGAGATGGTCATGCGCTATTCGCCGGCTTCCAGCTTGCGTGGGCCCGGGCCCGGCAAAATATCCGCGCTCGGCTGTTCATCACCGTCAAATTCCACGTCGCGGATGCGAGTGCCGCGTTTCTCGACCTTTTCGGCGGAAATCAGAATCTGCCGCACATCTTCACTAGCCTGCCCAAAGTGCGCGCCAAGCTTGCTGACGCGATCGCGGAGTCGTCCGAGGTCGTCCATCAAAAGACCGACCTCATTGTGGATTTTGTCGGCGGCCTCCCGCATGCGGGCGTCCTTCTGGATTTGCTGGATGACCTGAACCGCCAACATCAGCAGTGACGGCGATACAATAACAACGCGGCTTCGAAAGGCCTTCTGGATGATGTCATCGAAACTATCATAGAGATCGGCATAGAGTGATTCCGAAGGCACGAACATCAGCGCGAGGTCGTGCGTCTCACCCGGGATCAGGTATTTTCCCGAAATATCGGCAATGTGCTTGTTGATGTCTTGGCGTACCTGACGGGCCGCGGCCGCACGCTCGTCGTCCGTCTTTGCTTCCCGGTGCTTCGTCACCGCTTCCAGCGGGAACTTCGCGTCGATGGCAAGCCGTCGCTTGTCGGGCATCAGGATGCAGCAATCGGGCCGCACGCGGTTGCTGAGCGTGAACTGAAAATCGTAGCAACCTTTCGGCAGGCCATCCTGAATGATGACCTCCATTCGGCTTTGCCCGAAAGCGCCGCGCTGCTGTTTGCTTGCAAGGACGGTCTGCAACGAGGTCATTTGGGACGCGAGGTCGGTTATGTTTTTCTGCGCGGTGTCTATCGCCGAGAGTCGCGAATGCAGCTGCTGCAGGTGATCCGTCGTATTCTTGGTGGAGGTCTGCAGCGATTCACCGAGCCGCGCGGTCACCGCATCAAGGCGCTCATGCACGGTTTGCTGTAGCTGCGACTGGGCCCTGGCGAGCAGATCCCCCATCGTCTGGATACGGGTATTGAGTTCGACCATGCGCTGCTCACCGGCAGCATCGTGAAGCGGCTTGCGCTGCCACAACAGTATCGCGATGACGACGATGACCCCGATCGAGACCATGGTGCCAATGGCCAGCATGAGAGCCGGCGCATGCGCCAATAGCGCGTTGGCTGTTGTGTGCAAATCGTCCATTCGGCGCTTCTACAGTGATTCGGTGTCGCGGGCGAACGAACGGCGAACGGTAAAGCGGTTGCGTCCGCGGCTCAAGGGGACGTGCGCATTGACCGCATCGGCCCTTGCCCTTACATCGCGGCCATGGCGGTGCGCGACATTCTCATTATTCCCGACAAGCGGCTGCGGCTCAAATCCGAGCCGGTGAAGGCTGTCGACAAGACCTTGCGCACGTTGGTCGACGATATGTTCGAGACGATGTACGCCGCGCCCGGCATCGGGCTCGCCGCGATCCAAATCGGCGCGCCCCAGCGCGTCGTCACCATGGATCTCGCGAAAAAAGACGAGCCGAAGCAACCGCTAGTCTTCATCAATCCGGAAGTAACCTGGGCTTCGGACGAGAAAGCAACTTATGAGGAAGGATGCCTCTCGATTCCTGAATATTACGAGGAAGTCGAGCGCCCGAAGGCGGTCAAGGTGAAGTACCTCGATCTTGACCTCAAGCCACAGGAGATGGAGGCGGACGGGCTGCTCGCCACCTGCCTGCAGCACGAGATCGACCACATCAACGGCGTGCTGTTCATCGACCATATTTCCAAGCTCAAGCGCGATATGGTGATGAAGAAATTCAAGAAAGCGGCAAAAAAAACCGAAGGCGCAAAACCGCTCTCCGAGGACCAAGAGCCTTCGCATCATATCGGCTGACAGCGGGCGCGCCGGCGCGCAGGATGGTGCCTCAATGCGCCTGATTTTCATGGGCACGCCTGATTTCGCGGTGCCGACACTCGTCGAGCTTGCCGCGCGCGGGCACGAGATTGCGGCGGTCTACACGCGCGCGCCCAAGCCGGCCGGCCGTGGCATGGACGTGCAGCACACGCCGGTGGAGCAGGAGGCGCGGCGGCTGGCGCTTGCGGTTCATACGCCGAGGAGTCTGAAGGATGAGGAAGCCCAGGCTGCGTTCCGCACTCACAATGCCGACGCCGCCGTGGTGGTTGCCTATGGCCTGATCCTGCCAAAATCCGTTCTCGAAGCACCGCGGCTCGGCTGCTTCAATATTCATGCGTCGTTGTTGCCGCGCTGGCGCGGGGCCGCACCGATCAATCGCGCCATCATGGCCGGGGATACCGAATCCGGCATCACCATCATGAAGATGGACGAGGGACTCGATACCGGCGCCATAGCCATGGCGGAGCGGATGCCGATCGGTGCCGATATCACAGCGGGCGACCTGCACGATGTCCTGTCGCGCCTGGGGGCCGATCTCATGCTGCGCGCGCTCGCTGCCGCCGAGCGCGGCTCGCTCACGCTCACGCTGCAACCGGACAAGGGCGTCACCTATGCCGAGAAGATTTCGAAGAACGAGACTCGCATCGACTGGTCGAAACCCTGGAAGCAGGTGCACGATCACATTCGCGGGCTTTCACCATTTCCCGGCGCGTGGTTCGAGATCGATGGCGCGCGGATCAAGGCGTTGCGCTCGACGAAGGGTGAGGGCTCAGGTGCCGCCGGTACGGCGCTCGATGACAAGTTCACCATCGCCTGCGGTACGGGGGCGGTGCGTCTCACGCAAGTGCAGCGCGCCGGCAAGGAACCAATGTCGGCGGACGAGCTTCTGCGCGGCACGCCGGTGAAATCCGGCGTGCGGGTGGCGTGATATGCCACGCTATAAATTGACGGTCGAATACGACGGGCGGCCATTTGCCGGCTGGCAGATCCAGGCCGACCAGCTCACCGTGCAGGGCTTGCTCACGTCTGCGGTTGAGGCACTCTCCGGCGATAAAACGCTGGTGCAAGGCGCCGGCCGTACGGACGCCGGCGTCCATGCGCGGGCGCAGATCGCTCATGTCGATCTCACAAAGGAATGGGATACCGACACCATACGCGACGCACTTAATGCCCATCTGCGGCCGCATCCGATTGCGATTCTCGCAGCCGAACGTGCGGCAGACGATTTCAACGCGCGAACCTCGGCGATCCGGCGGCATTATCTCTACCGCATCATCAATCGCCGCGCGGATCTCACGCTTGAGGCCGGGCGCGCCTGGCGCGTGCCGCGCCCGCTCGATGCGGCCACAATGCATGCAGCGGCACAGCGCCTGGTCGGAAAGCATGATTTCACGACGTTTCGCTCGACGGAATGCCAGGCCAAGTCGCCGGTGAAAACGCTCGATATTCTCAAAGTCGAGCGGAGCGGCAAGGACGTTTATGTGACCGCGGTCGCACGCTCGTTCCTGCACAACCAGGTACGCTCGATGGTCGGCTCACTCGTCCTGGTCGGCGAAGGTAAATGGGCCCCCGACGACCTCGCGAAAGTACTCGACGCTCGCGATCGCACGGCCTGCGGCGCTGTTGCGCCGCCGGACGGGCTGTACCTAATGAAAGTGGAATATTGAGCCCTAGTTTTGCGGGGCCGACGCCCGTCAGGCGAAATACCTGTCGATGATCTTCCGATAGATTCCGGTGAGCTTCTGCAGGTCCGCAACCGGTACGCGCTCGTCGACTTGATGCATCGTCTGGCCGACGAGGCCGAATTCGACGACGGGGCAATAGTGGGTGATGAAGCGCGCATCCGACGTGCCGCCGGTCGTCGACAGCGCTGGCTTCCGGCCGGTGATTTCCGCAACAGCGGCCACGACCAGGTCGGTGAACGGCCCCGGCTTGGTCACGAACACGCCGGCGTTCGACGGCTCCCATTGGAACGTGAATTTGATTTTTCCGCTGGCGGCCTTCGCTGCGCGCTGCTCGATTAGCTTTTTTAGAGAATCGAGCGTGTGGTGATCGTTGAAACGGATATTGAAGCGCGCGCGTGCCTCGCCGGGAATGAGATTGACCGTCTTGTTGCCGACATCGACCGAAGTGAACTCGAGATGCGAAGGCGCAAATTGCGCGCTGCCCTGATCGAGCGGCTCGGCCTGTAGCGCGGAAACCAGCGTCACAAGGCCGCGGATCGGATTGTTGGCGCGCTGCGGATAGGCCACGTGCCCTTGCGTGCCGCTCACGATGAGGTGGCCGTTGAGGGAGCCGCGCCGGCCGATTTTGATGGTGTCGCCGAGCTCATCCTGGTTGCTCGGCTCGGCCAGGATGCAGTGATCGAACTTTTCTCCGTGCTCGGCCGCCCACTTCAGCAATTTCGGCGTGCCGTTGACCGCGGTACCTTCCTCGTCGCCGGTGATCAGGAACGAGATCGAGCCCTTCGGCTTTCCGTCGCGCTGGCCGAGGTGATCGAGCACCGCTGCAAGCGCGCAGGCAATGCCGCCCTTCATGTCGACGGCGCCGCGGCCGTAGAGCTCGCCGTTCGCGACCTCGCCGGAAAATGGCGGATGTTTCCACGCCTTCTCGTCGCCCACTGGCACTACGTCGGTGTGCCCTGCGATCACCAGATTCGGCGCAGCGGTTCCGATGCGAGCGTAAAGATTTTCCACGTCGTCCGTGCCAGGCGCGCGAAACGTCATGCGATGCACCGTGAAGCCGTTTGTCTTCAATACGTCTCCGAGAAATGTCAGCGCGCCGCCTTCCGCAGGCGTCACCGAGGGGCAGCGCACCAGATCGCGGGCGATTGCGAGGGGATCGGCGGACACGGTAGGCCTTCAGTCTCTCAGCAGCTCGTTAATACTGGTCTTCGAACGCGTACGCTCGTCAACGCGCTTCACGATAACGGCACAATAGAGGCCCGGGCCGCCGCTCTTTCCCGGCAGTGTCCCGGGCACGACCACGGAGTAGGGCGGCACTTCACCCTGCGTGATCTGTCCCGTCTCGCGGTCGACGATGCGGGTCGAGGCGCCGAGATAAACGCCCATCGACAGGACCGCGCCCGTGCGCACGATGACACCCTCCGCCACTTCGGACCTTGCGCCGACGAAGCAATTGTCCTCGATGATAACTGGCCCGGCCTGCAGCGGCTCCAGCACGCCGCCGATGCCGGCGCCGCCGGAGATATGACAATTCTTGCCAATCTGCGCGCAGCTTCCGACCGTCGCCCAGGTGTCGATCATCGTGCCGGAATCGACATAGGCGCCGAGGTTGACGAAGGACGGCATCAGCACGACGCCGGGCGCGATGAAGGCCGAGCGGCGAACTACACAGCCGGGAACGGCGCGGAAGCCCGCCTTGCGGAAGCGCGCCGCATTCCAGCCCTTGAATTTGGAATCGACCTTGTCCCACCACGCGCCTTTGCCAGGCCCACCCGGAATCACGCTCATGTCGTTGAGGCGAAAGGACAGCAGCACCGCTTTCTTGAGCCACTGGTTGACCTGCCAATGGCCGTCGGCCTTTCGCTCGGCCACGCGCGCCTTGCCGGAGTCGAGCAGCTCAAGAGCGGCATTCACCGCCTTGCGCACGGCGCCCTTGGTCTTCGGCCCGATTTTGTCGCGGGCCTCAAAAGCATCGTCGATAGTGCTGGCAAGCTTGTCGTTGGACATGGATGCTCCGGGCCGTTCGGCTGCGGTTTGTCGGGGGCGCGGCAGGGGATGTCAAGCCGCGCGCCGCGGGTTATGGTCTCGCCGGGAGAAAAAGCAATGAAACGGCAATTGGTGCGTTTCGGTTTGGGGCTTGTCGCGTCTGCCATCGGGTCGGCGCCGGCTTTCTCGCATCACGTCATGGGCGGGCGCACGCCGGCGACCTTCGGCGAAGGGATCCTGTCGGGATTGGGTCATCCGGTGATCGGTCTCGACCATCTGGCGGCTGTCGTTGCGGTCGGGTGCCTCGCGGCTGCACATCGCTCGGCATCGGCATTGGCAGTTGCGTTCGTACTGGCGATGATGGGCGGCGTTGCTCTTCACCTGCATGGCACGGCGGTGCCGGCGGTGGAGAGTCTTGTCGCACTGACCGTGCTCGCGCTTGGCGCACTGATGGTGATGCGCGGAAATATGTCGGCGGGGGCGGCCGTGGTTCTGTTCGCGATTGTGGGCGCGATCCACGGCTACGTCCTAGGTGAATCGATCTACGGAGCTGAACGGACGCCGCTTTATGCCTACCTGATAGGGCTCGCGGTCATTCAAGGCGCGATCGCCCTCACAGCAGCGCATGTGACCCGCTCGCTTGCACGCGCATCTCCGGATTTGTCGGCGGTGCGGTTGGTCGGCGCGGGCATTGCCGGCATCGGTCTTGCAATCCTGATGCAGCAGGTCATTCCGGGCACGTGATCAGCGCCGCACGATCTCTTCGAGAAATCCGCTGAGGTCGTCGGTCAAATGATCGACGTAGGGTGCATCGCGCCCTTCCAGCTCCCAGGCTTCGCGAAAAACGTCACGCTGCCCTTCTGGCACAACCAGAACGGTCGTCATGCCGAGCGCGTGCGGCGTTTCCAGGTTGCGCGCCAGATCCTCGAACATCGCGGCTTTCGCGGGATCGACGCCATGACGGGCAAGGAATCGCTCGTAAACCTGGGGCAGCGGCTTGGGATCGAGATCGGCCGCGGCAATGTCGAAGACGTCTTCGAAATAATGGTGAATGTCGAGCTTCTGCATCACCGCGTCGGCGTGCTTGCGCGTTCCATTGGTGAGGATGAGCTTGCGCCCAGGCAACTTTTCCAGCGCCGCGCCGAGGACCGGATTCGGCTCAAGCGGCGAATGGTCGATCTGGTGCACGAATTCGAGATAGTCGTCGGGCTTCATGCCATGTTCGGCCATCATTCCGCGCATGGTGGTGCCGTAGCGGCGGTAATAGTCCTTCTGCACCCGAAATGCTTCGTCCTTCGAGACCTTCAGGAAGTCGGAGACATAGGCGCGGATACGCTCATCGACCTGCTGCCAGAGATTGAGGTGGTGCGGGTACAGCGTGTTGTCGAGATCGAACACCCAAGTCTCGACGTGGCCGAAACCGCGCGGCGAAAGGCGGGACGTAGACGGCACGACGTTACTGGTCCTTGAAACGCACGATCGTTGCTGGCTGGTTGCCAAGATCGATCACCGCAAAGCTGGTCGAATTCAAGCCCCGCGCCGCGCAGTCCTTGTGATCTGCCAGCTCGAAGCGGCCATCGCGCGTGCAAAGTGCGAGCGTTCCGCCCCAGGAAAGTGCCGTGTCTCCTCGTTTGACGGTGCGGCCGCTGCCGTCGACCGCCTCCGCATAACTGTAGACGCGGCGCGGATCGCCGCGCAGGTCCGGGCGCACGCACTGGCCCGATTCCACACGATACCAGCCGCGCGTCACGATAGAGCCCATCTCGGCAAAACCGAGTGACGCCATCACCGGATATTTGGTGTCGTTGCACCATGAAAAGCCGACGCCTTCCGGATTGCGCGCGGCTTCGATCAGTGCATCGAAAACCGCGGGCGTTGCGACGGCATCGGCTGCAAGCTTTCGCTCGTTCAGGAACTTTGCGATCGCGGCCTGCGTCTTCGCGCCCTGCACGCCGTCAATCGGATAAGCATCATAGCCGGCGATCACCAGCAGCCGCTGGATCCCGGCAAGCCGTGCCTGCACGTCGTCGTAATCGGCCTCTTCCGCGAGGTTGATCACGGGGCCCTTCGGCGAGTCCGTCGGCTTGGCCGCGCTGAACTGCGCTTGCTGGCTTGTCGGGCAACCGCGCGCGTTGGGAATGTCGAAATCGCCGCTCTTTAAGCAGAAATCAGCCTGGCCGTTGAGCGGCAACGGCGCGCTGCCATAGACCGGTGGGGTACGCGCATGCACATACGCCATGTCGGCGTCCAGCGTTCCGTCAAGCGCCTGCCGGCACTGGCCCGGATCAAGCCGGAACCAGCCACGCGTTTCGACATTGGCACGCTTTTCAAGGCCAAGTGCCACATCCATCCGGTAGCTGGTGCGGTTGCACAGCGTAAGCTCGGCGCGGGCCGATGTGGTCAGCGCGATTGACGCGGTGATCGTGAGGATGAACCCGCGAATCATGCCCGCCATGCTAGCGGAAGATGCGTAAACTCGTCATGCGAGGCTGGCCGATTTCGCGGCCCCACAATAACGCCGATCAGCGGTGCATCAGAGTACCGACGCCGTGGTCGGTCAGCAGTTCGAGCAGCACGGCGTGCGGGACCTTTCCGTCCATGATGACGACGCCTTCGACGCCCTGATCGAGCGCATAGATACAGGTTTCGACCTTCGGAATCATGCCGCCGGAAATCGTGCCGTCGGCGATCAGCTTGCGTGCGTCCGTGACCGACAGGTCCGCAATCAGGTTCTTCGACTTGTCGAGAACGCCGGGCACGTCGGTGAGAAGCAGCAGGCGCTTGGCTTTCAATGCTCCTGCTATTGCACCCGCAAATGTGTCTGCGTTCACATTGAAAGTCCCGCCGTTGGCCGAGGTCGCAACCGGCGCCAGCACGGGGATCATCTCGCGACCGATCACCTGGTTGAGCATCGTGATGTCGACTTTTTCGGGCTCGCCCACGAACCCGAGGTCGATGACCTTTTCAATGTTGGAATCCGGATCGACCACTGTGCGGCTGACCTTGCGCGCCTGCACCATGTTGCCGTCCTTGCCGCACAGCCCGATGGCCTTGCCGCCGGCGGCGTTGATGAATCCCACAATCTGCTTGTTGATCGAGCCGGCCAGCACCATTTCGACGATCTCGACCGTCTTTGCGTCGGTGATGCGCAAACCGGCGGCGAACTCCGACTTTATGCCAAGCTTCTTGAGCATGGCCTCGATCTGCGGGCCGCCACCGTGCACCACGACAGGATTGATCGCCGTCTGCTCGAGCAGGACAATGTCCTTCGCAAAGTCGCGCGCCGTCTGCTCCTGGCCCATGGCGTGTCCGCCATATTTCACCACCACGATCTCCTCGTCGTAGCGCTGCATGTGTGGCAGCGCTTCGGACAGGATGTGGGCCTGGGTCTGCGGGTCAATCTTGGGGGCTTTGCTCATCGCTTCGGCCTTGTGCGGTTGCCGGCGGTTCTAGCCGATGCGGCCGTCCCTCGACAATGCACTAGCTCTTTCTTTCCGCGAGCAGCCGGGCGATGGCCGCGCGCAGTTCGGAAATACCCTTGCCGTCATGGGAGGAGGTCGCGAGAACCGTCGGAAATGCGGCCGACCGCTTGGCAAGCGCGGCTTCGACTGCGGCGATGCGGCCCGCAAGATCGGCGGGTTTCACCTCATCGCACTTGGTTAAGACGACCTGATGGCTGACCGCCGCCTGGCCGAGGGCGTCGAGCGCCGGGTCGTCCGTCGGTTTGAGTCCATGCCGCGCATCTACCAGTACGTAGACCCGGGCGAGGTTGCTCCGCCCGCGCAAAAAGGCATCGATCAACGCCGTCCAGGCTGCGACCTTGGATTTGGCCGCGGCGGCATAGCCGTAACCTGGCATGTCCACAACGTTGAGACGGTCGCCGCCGTTGAAGAAAATGAGTTCCTGCGTGCGGCCGGGTGTGCGCGAGATGCGTGCGAGGTTTTTGCGGCCGGTGAGCGCGTTGATCAGGCTGGACTTGCCGACGTTCGAACGGCCTGCGAAGGCGATTTCGACGCCCTTCATGACCGGCAGCGAGGCAGGTGAGCCCGCCGCGGCAACAAATTGCCAATTGCTGGCAAAAAGGTTGCGGCCGGCCTCGATTTCCGCGCGGGTGAACTGGTCGGACCCCATTGGCGCCGGCCGTGGTTGGTGACTGATTGTCGAGTTTATTCCTGCGGCGTCTTCTTAACGAACATCGTCTTGATATTGTCGAACAGCTCGATCTTGGCCCCATGCTTGCGCATGATCACGCTCTGCTGCACGACCGACAGCAGATTGTTCCAGGCCCAGTAGATCACAAGGCCGGCAGGGAAGTTTGCCAGCATGAACGTGAATATCAGCGGCATCCAGTTGAAGATCATCGCCTGCGTCGGATCGGGTGGCGCGGGGTTGAGCTTCATCTGAACCCACATCGTGATGCCCATGATGATGGGCCAGATTCCCAAGTGTAAGAAGGGTCCGATCAGCGGCAGCACCGTGGGGTCGAGCGGAATGAGCCCGAACAAATTGAACATGTTGGTCGGATCCTGCGCCGAAAGATCGTGGATCCAGCCGAAGAACGGCGCATGCCGCATCTCGATTGTGACGAACAAGACCTTGTAAAGTGAGAAAAACACCGGGATCTGGATCACGATCGGCAGGCAGCCGGCCAGCGGATTGATCTTTTCCCTCTTGTAGAGCTCCATCAATTCCTGCTGCTGCTTGGCCTTGTCGTTGCCATAACGCTCGCGCAAAGCCATCATTTGCGGCTGCACGGCCTTCATCTTCGCCATTGATGCGTATGACTTGTTGGCGAGCGGGAAGAAGACGATCTTGACCAGTACGGTAACCATCAGGATCGCGAGGCCGAAATTACCTAAGAGACGATAGAAGAAATCCATCACCAGGAACATCGGCTTGGTGATGAAATAAAACCAACCCCAATCGATCAGCAGATCGAAGTGGTTGAGGCCGAGCTCTTTGTTGTAGCCACCGATGCCGACGAGTGGAAAGTTAATGCCGACGATTGACACTTCCTTGGCGCCGGCGAACAGCCGTGCGTTGACGGAACTGGTTGCGCCCGGTGCGATTGTTTGTGCATCGAGTAAATAATCGGTCTGAAATGTCCTGACCGTGCCGAGCATGCTGGTCGAGAAACGCGCCTTCAAGCGCGCGCTTGTGTCCGGCAACAAGGTGGCGGCCCAATATTTGTCGGTGATACCGAGCCAACCGTTGGTGACGTCCCAACTGACGGATTTTTTGTCCTCGATGTTTTTATAGGTGAATTCCTGCAGTCCGGACTCTCCGAGCACGCCGATGAGGCCTTCATGCAGAACATAATATCCGGCGGTTGGCGGAATTCCGTGCCGCGAGATCAAAGCGTATGGGAAAAGAGTGACCGGGCTACCGCTCTTGTTGCTGACGTCATCCTTGATCGTGAACAGATACTTGTCGTCGACCGAAATGGTGCGCCGGAATTCGAGTCCTTCGCCATTGTCGTAGGTCAAGGTCACCGGGCGGCCGACGCCGAGCCCTCCGGAGCCTACCTGTTTCCAAACGGTTTCGGCGGTCGGTAGCGTGACGTTCGTTCCAGCGGCGCCCGTCCAGCCAAACTCCGCGTAGAAAGGATCACCGGTACCCGAGGGGGATAGCAAAACGATCGGCGGAGATTTCGGGTCAGTCGTCTCGCGGAATTTGACCAGCGCGAGGTCGTCGACGCGCCCGCCTTTCAGGGCAATAGTGCCCTGCAGCGTGTCGGTCGCAATGGGTACACGAGGCGAGTTCGCCAGCGCCGCCCGACGATCCGTAGGTGTGGCAGTTGACGGTGCGGTTGCTTGGCCGGGCACTTGCGACTGTGCTTGCGGCTGCGCCGGCTTGGGCTGATCGGGCGCTGGCACGCTTTGCTTCTGCGCCTGCAGTTGTTCTTGGCGTGCCTTTTCCTGCGGGACGGCAAAGAAATATTGCCAGCCAAGCAGCACCAGTGCGGACAGCGCAATGGCAAGAATGGTGTTCTTGTTATCGGTCATTGAAATTCCGTTTGCCGCTATGCCCCGCGTGAACTCGCTGCAATGCGCCTTCGAAGTCCTGTGTCATGCGCTCGAACGGCAGGTTGAGCGCCGCCCGTCTTCCGACAAGCACATAATCATGTCCTGCGCGCACCCGTGTTGCGGCTCCGAGCCGCACAATTTCACGGAGGCGGCGGCGGACCCTGTTGCGCTCGACAGCATTCCCGACTCTTTTCGATACCGTGAAGCCAAACCGTGCCGGCCCCTGGTCGCGGCGATTGCGCGCCTGCAGCACGAATGCGGTTGACGGCGCCTTCATCCCGGACGCTGCAGCCAGGAAGTCCGCCCGTTGCCTCAATCGTTCCATGAAAGCAATGCGCGGCCTCTTTGCCGCTGTCAGGCGGACAACCGCTTGCGACCACGCCCCCGGCGCGCGGACAAGACCTTACGCCCGCCCTTGGTCGCCATACGTGCGCGGAAGCCGTGGCGGCGCTTACGTACGAGCTTGCTCGGTTGATAGGTCCGCTTCACGTTTGTTCTCCGCTGGCTGCGCCTTGGGGAAGGAGGGATTAACCCTCGATACGCCGTCAGACCCACTTAATCGCGCCGACGTGCGATTTTGCGCGGCTTATAAGGGAGGGCCTGTGGTCCGTCAATGTCGCGGTATCGGGGCCTCCGATGGGGTCAAATAGCGTCACAAGGTGGTGACACGCGTCCTGTTCGGCCAGGCGGTATAATTGGTTGGAAAGTTACAGAGTTATGGCGGAAACGCTCAGACCCGACATTTGCGTGATCGGCGGCGGTCCTGGCGGATTGTCCGTTGCCGCGGCTAGCACGGCCTTTGGCGTGCCGACAGTGCTCGTCGAGAGCCGCAAGATGGGCGGGGATAGTCTCAATGCCGGTTGCGTGCCGTCGAAAGCCTTGCTGGCGGCGGCAAGACGCGCCAAAGCGACACGGAGCGCAAAACTGTTCGGCGTCGAGGTGCGGGATACCGTCGTGAATTTTTCCGGCGTCCATCGACATGTCCACTCGGTCATCGCGGCAGTGGCGCCGGCCGATTCAGCCGAACGGTTCACCGGGCTTGGCGTTCGCGTCATTCACGCGCAAGCGAAGTTCAAGGACCGAAACACAGTTGTTGCCGGCGATATCGAGATCCGTGCCCGTCGCTTCGTGATAGCGACCGGGTCGAAACCGGCGCTGCCGGCAATTCCCGGCCTCGACAGTGGCCCCTACCTGACCAGCGAAAGCATCTTCGATCTTACAGAGAGGCCGGAGCATCTAATCATCATCGGCGCCGGGTCGACGGGTCTTGAATTGGCGCAGGGCTTCCGCCGCCTCGGAAGCTCCGTGACGGTCCTCGAAGCGGGGCAACCGCTCGGCAAAGACGATCCCGAATGCGCCGCTGTCGTCCTCACCCAGCTCGAGCACGAAGGCGTCGTTATCCGGAGCGGTGTGAACGTTGTCGGCATTGCACATGCCGGACGGACGGTGACCGCGACAATCGAAAGCGGCGGGGCCGAGCAGACGATCACCGGCAGCCATCTCCTCGTTGCTGCCGGGCGCAGTCCATCAATCGCGGACCTCGATCTCGAAGCCGCGGGAATTCGTCACGAACGGTCGGGCATCGTCGTGAACAGAAAACTCAAGACCGGAAATCGTCGCATCTACGCGATCGGCGACTGCATTGCCGGCGCGCTTCACCTTACGCATGCCGCGAACTATCACGCCGGGTTGGTGATCCGGAACGCCTTATTCCGCCTGCCGGTGCGTGTTAACAATGATTGCATCCCTTGGGTCACTTTTACCGATCCGGAGCTTGCGCAGATTGGGCTTACAGAGGCGCGGGCGCGCCAGCAAGGCATCAAGATTCGCGTAACGCGTTGGCCTTATCATGACAATGACCGCGCGCAGGCAGAAGGCGCTCAACGCGGTCATATAAAAGTCATCACAACGGCAAAAGGTAAAATAGTGGGTGTCACGATTGTCGGCGTGCAGGCAGGCGAACTGATCGCTATGTGGGTTCTCGCGGTTGCACGAAATCTCAATATTCGCGACGTAACGGATCTTGTTTTGCCCTATCCGACGCTGTCAGAGGTTGGAAAACGCGCGGCGATTGACTATTTCACACCAAGTTTGACCGACGTCTGGGCGCGTCGCATCATCGCTTGGATGAAAATCTTCGGCTGAGGCGAAATTGGAATCGACCGATAAACCAGAAGGCATGATCGAGGCGGAGCCGGGAACGCGCAAGCCGCGCATCGGACTCTCCGGCAAGCTGCTTTTGCTGACGATCGTGTTTGTGATGGTGGCCGAAATTATGATTTACGTGCCGACGGTCGCAAATTTCCGGCTCAACTGGCTGAATGACAGGTTGGCTGCCGCGCATACGGCGGCGCTTGTCCTCGACGCGGCGCCGAGCGGCATGGTGCCGGAAAGCCTGGCGAATCAGATTCTCCGCAGTATCGGTGCGTATGCGGTGGCGATGAAAATGGGCAATCAACGGCGTTTGTTGGCTGCATCCAACATGCCCACGAGCATCGCCCAGGACATCGACATGCGGAACCTGACCTGGTGGAAGTCGATTGTCGACGCGTTTGATACCTTGCTGATGTGCAAGCCTGGCGACAACATCCGCGTGGTGGGCGCCGCGCCGATGGGCGGCGACTTCCTCGAGATCATTCTCGACGAAGTACCGATGTGCAAGGCGATGTGGACGTTCTCGGTGAATATCCTGCTCCTGTCGCTGGCGCTTTCCTGTATCACGGCGATGCTGGTGTTCCTTGCGCTGCACTATCTTTTCGTGCGCCCGATGTGGCGCATCACGCGCAACATGGTCGCCTTCCGGGCCGATCCCGAAAATCCGTCCCGCGTCATTTCCGAAAGCGGGCGTCGCGATGAAATCGGCACTGCTGAAGAGGAGCTCGGCGCCATGCAGCGCGAACTGGCCTCGATGCTGCATCAGCAGAGCCGGCTGGCCGCGCTCGGTCTCGCGGTGTCGAAGATCAATCATGATCTGCGCAACCTGCTTGCATCGGCGCAGCTATTTTCCGACCAGCTCTCCACTTCGCCTGACCCGAAAGTGCAACGCTTCGCGCCCAAGCTGATGCACGCGCTCGAGCGGGCAATCGCTTTCTGTCAAAGCACTCTTTCCTACGGTGGTGCGCAGGAGCCGCCTCCAGAGCGTCGGACGATCGACGTCGAGCCCTTGATCGAAGAAGTGCACGAAGCGCTTGGCCTTGGTCTTGATGTGCCGATCCGTTGGATCGTTGCCGTCGAACGCGGCCTGACAATGGAAGCCGATCACGATCAGCTGTTTCGCGTTCTGGTCAATATCGCGCGTAATGCGGTGCAGGCGCTGGAAGCGCGCGGCGCGCGCGACCCGGCGCGCGATCAGATTCGTATTACCGGACGGCGCGAAGGCAGCGTAGTCGTGATTGAAGTTTCCGATACCGGCCCCGGCGTGCCGGAAAAGGCGAGAACTCACTTGTTTCAGGCCTTCCAGGGATCGACGCGAGCCGGCGGAACGGGCCTCGGCCTCGCCATTGCCGCAGAGCTTGTGCGGGCGCATGGCGGCGAAATCCGCCTTGTGCCCGGCACGATTGGCGCCACCTTCAGCATCACGATCCCCGACCGGGCTGTCGATCTCGATACCAGGCGCGGTGAACGCGCGCGCGCCTGACGGAAGGTTCCGCCACTTGCGGTGTTCTCTCCTAGGGGCTCGCGCTAGTGAGGGACATCCGGCATGGCGCCACCCGTCAAAGTGCTTTCGATCGCGACTGCTGTGCCGCCGCATCAGCTCGACCAGCGTGCAGTGGCGGATGCTGCGCGTGAAGTTTATGCGCGCACGTTCACTCGCTTCCCGAGGCTTGCCGAGGTGTTCGTCAATGCGGGCATCGAGCGGCGATATTCGGTACGGCCGTTGGAGTGGCTAAGCAAGCCGCACGACTGGGCCGAGCGCACCGACGCCTACATTGAGGGTGCCAGCACGCTCTTCGTTCAGACCGCAAAGGCTGCGCTCGACCGTGCCGGCATCGCAGCACGCGACGTCGACGTCGTCGTGACGGTGTCCTCGACCGGCATCGCCACACCCGGACTTGAAGCGCGGGTTGCTACCGAACTGGGTTTGCGGCCGTCGGTGATGCGCGTGCCGGTCTTTGGGCGAGGTTGCGCCGGCGGTGCCTCCGGTCTCGCACTCGGTGCGCGCTTGGCACGTGCCGAGCCCGGCGAGGTGGTGCTGGTCGTCGTCATCGAGTTGTGCACGTTGATCTCGCGCCCCGACCGCATGACAAAAGCCGATGTGATTTCTTCAGCCTTGTTCGGCGATGGAGCAGCGGCGGTGATTTTGCGGGCCCAATCCAGGCAAGGGCGTGCGCGTGTTGGAGCGGTCGCCGAGCACACCTGGCCGCGCACGCTCGATATTATGGGCTGGGTGATCGATCCCGTAGGTCTTCGCGTCATGCTCTCGCGGTCGCTGCCGCGATTTGTCGAGCAGCGAATGGCGGCACCGGTGCGGCGCTTCATCAAGTCGGCACGTCTGCAGGCGCCGCAACTCATCTGTCATCCGGGCGGCGCAAAGGTGCTCGATGCCATCGAGGCGGCGCTCGAATTGCAGAAGGGGACGTTACGTGACGAGCGGGAGATTCTCCGCAACCACGGAAATATGTCGGCGCCCACGGTTCTTTTCGTTCTCGAACGCGCTTTGCAGCGCGGCCTGCGCGGGCCCGTCGTTCTTTCCGCGCTGGGTCCCGGCTTCACCGCGAATTTTCTGGCGCTCGAGGCCTTCTATGGGTGAGGGCGCGTGGCTCGTGGCATTCCTGGTCGCGCAACGGCTAGTTGAACTTTGCTTTGCGCAACTCAATACGAGGCGACTGCGCGAGATGGGCGGCATCGAATTCGGCGCGGCGCATTACCCTTTCATCGTGATTTTGCATGCGGCCTGGATTGTCGGCCTGCTCATCCTCGGGCATGACCGCGTCATTGATCCGTTCTGGCTGTCGGTATTCATCGTGCTGCAGATCGGGCGGCTGTGGGTCATCGCCAGTCTCGGTCGCCGCTGGACCACGCGTGTCATCGTGCTGCCAGGTGCGGCGACCATCGCGCGAGGGCCGTATCGCTGGCTTCGGCATCCAAACTACTTGATCGTCGCGCTGGAGGTTGCCGTGGTTCCGCTGGCCCTTGGACTGCCGGTCTTCGCGTACATCTTTTCAGCTGCAAACGCGGCGCTGCTCGCCTATCGAATCCGCATCGAAAATGAGGCTCAGGCCTGGGCCGCGCAGCCGACGTGACAGTTCGCGCCGCAACTCTTGCCAATACGCGGTCAAGACGATAGCTATGCCCCGTCCCGCGGGCCGATTTCCGGCAGCGGAATCAAGCGCCCGTAGCTCAGCTGGATAGAGCACCAGACTACGAATCTGGGGGTCAGGAGTTCGAATCTCTTCGGGCGCGCCATTTTAGGTTTTGATTTTGCGAACTTGGCGGCCAAACGCCAGATAGGTTCATTTGGCGGCTCCCGGGGCGCGAGATTCCAGGCCCGCGGATGTCCGCTTTTGGACAATAGCGGACAAAGTCGAATTTTAGCCCGGGACCGTTTATCGCTTGTGACCCAACGGACATCCAAAAAAGACGTGGACACTGGTCCACGGCGGTTCCGAACTCGGTAAAACCGGATAAGTGTTAGAGAGTTCTTGTCGCATCAGTGATTCTGCCTTTCTTGCAGCTTGGAATCATGCGCGGGCGAACTTGCTCTGCACTGAGTTTCCTTCTGTTACTTTCTGCGCAATCCCGCGCCGAAACAGCGTGCGTTGATTTTGCGCTGCTAAAGGACTCGACCGTAAGCATCACTCGATATTTCGACGACGCGGAGCGCACTGCGCATACCGATCTGACGGGCATACAGGGTACCGGTTGGTTTCAGTCTCCGACCACTATTGTCACTGTCGGGCACGTGGCCAATGCGATGGGACTCTCGACCCAAGTCTGGAAGCCCCTCAATATTAAAGACGGTACCGACGGTAAGTTGATATCTGCTCGCATCCAGCGCTGGGTAGGCGGCGGCGCAGAAAAATTGGTTGTGCTCGAATTGCAAGCAGCCTTTCCCGCTGCCCGGAGCGTTGCAATTCGGACGGCACCACTTGCACCGGAAGATCGTCTCGTAACACTCGCTTACCTAAATCAAGACCCACGCTTTGTGAGGGGTCGGTTCGTGCAATATGGGACCGAGGGCAAGCTCGCAGGCACAGCCCTCGTGGAAATGTACGAAGGAGATAATCGCCTTGCTATCGACCACGGCGCTTCAGGAGCACCGGTGTTTGATTGCGAGGGTCGGGTTGCAGTGGTCATTAGCAACGTGATCGCACAAATTTTTCAGACGCCATTTGGCGTATTGCGGACTTCGACGGCATGGGGATCACCCAATGTCGTCTCGGTGCCGGTTCAGCAGCTGATGGAATTCTCCGAAGCGCAGTGAGGAAGTCCCGGGCCGAAAGGAGCGGATGTAAAGCGGGCGCCCATCGCTGGGCGCCCGCATCACGCGCAAGCATCCGAGTTACTGGCTCGGGTGCGTCGGTGCCTTCTTGAGCTGTTCCATGACCTGATCCAGGTTGTAGCTCGCCGGATCCTGAAGGGGCGGGAACTGTTTGTAGGTCTCGAGCTCCTTGAGCCACAGGGCTTGGCCCAAGGGCAGCAGGTTCCAGTCGTAGATGTAGCCCGTGACCGGCCCGGCGAGCGCGCCACTGAACCAGAAATTCGCCTTTTTCTCCGTGCCCCACGACGTCTCGAATGGATCGCGCCTGAGGTTTACGACGCCGGCTGCGAACTGAGTCTGGACTCCTGGCAAGAGGAAGCCCGTCGCATTTTCGGGCGCGATCGCGAAATACATCTTCCAGTTCTTGTAGCGCACTGCCGACGGGTGCGCGCTGGAATAGTAGAAGAAGGTATCGCGCGCCGACTTCGCCGAACGTCCCGAGAGATATTCGGTCTGGTCGATGCCATCGAGCGTCGTCCTCACGATGCCGGGATACTGGCCGGCCTCGATCCGCTTCTTCAGTGCGTCGCCCTTCGGGCCGCCGGCTATATTGACAAGAGTGGGCAGCCAATCGAGCGATGCGAATATGTCGTTCTTGACAGTGCCGGGCCTGATGACGCCTGGCCAGCGAATCACCATCGGCGCGCGCATGCCGCCTTCCCAGGTGGTCATCTTTGAGCCCTTGAACGGGGTTGTGCCGCCGTCCGGGAAGGTGAACGTCTCGGCGCCGTTGTCGGTCGTGAACACGACGATGGTGTTGTTGGTCTGGCCCATTTGCTCGATTTTCTGAAGGACGAGGCCGATATTGTCGTCCATCTGCTTCATGCCGGCTTCGTTGACGCCCCAGTCCTTGCCGCCGGGCTCACCAACCATCGCCATGTACTTGTCTGACAGCACGGTCGTGACGTGCATCCGCGCCGGGTTATACCAGACGAAGAACGGCTTGTTGGTGCGGCGAGGATCGTTGCGGTCGAGGAAGTCGACGACCTTGGCGGAGATTTCCTCGTCCACGGTCTTCGACCGCTCCAAAGTCAGTGGGCCCTGGTCTTGGCAGGTCTGGTTCTTCGACGAGCCATCGGAAGATTTGCACCAGAGCACCGGGCGGGGCGGGGTCAGGCACGGCGTGGTCCTGGGATCCACGGCGTCCGGGACCTCGGCTAGGCCAGGGACCGGCGTGTTTCTGCACACTGGAGCGACGGTCTGCTGCGTTGGAGTTTTGTTGATGTCGGGGAAGCTCACCCCTTGCATCGCATCCAGGTGATATAAATAGCCCCAGAATTCTTGGAAGCCGTGCGCGGTCGGCAGGGCGTCGGTGTGGTCGCCCAAGTGGTTCTTGCCGAACTCGCCGGTATTGTAGCCGAGATCGATCAGGAACTTGGCGACCGCCGGCGTGCCGGGCCGCAGGTAGGACGGGCTGCCGGGCAGCTGCGGCGGGATCATGCCCGTGCGCAACGGGTTCATGCCGGTGAAGAAGGCGTTGCGCCCGGCCGTGCAGCTCTGCTCAGCGTAGTAGTCGGTGAACTTCGCGCCTTCTTGCCCGATCTTGTCGATGTTTGGCGTCTCGCCGACCATCAGTCCTTGGTGGTAGATGCTCGGCTGCATCCAGCCGATGTCGTCGCCCATGATGAAGAGGATGTTGGGCTTCTGCTGCTGTTGTTGTTGCGCAGTTGCCGGTGCGCTCGCGACGAACACAGAAGCAAATACTGCAAACAGAGCGAGCAACAAGTCTCGGGTGAACTTCATGCTCAATCTCCCGGAGTTTTTTGAAGACGATGTAATTTAGCGCGCAATGCCAGCTGCGTTCGATTGGGCTAAAGTCCACCAATTCAAGTTTTTGAATGTTTCAATACGCAAATAGCGGTGCCGCTGGTCGGCACTTTGTTCCGTCGGCCGCGCAATGGACAGACCGCATGGTGGGAGTCTATTGCCCTAAAGGGCAATTACTCCCTGCAAATTCATAAGCCACAGTTCGAGTTCAACTGCTTCCGCCGGTCCTCCCGGTGAATGGCCCACCGGTCAGACTCCATCGGAATTTTCACGAACAACATTCGGGGCGACGAACAATGCAGCACAAAATTGTCGACGCAATTAAGCGATACGGGAGTGCGGCCTTGCTTGCGGTGGCTGTCCTGTCGATCCCGCTAAGCCCGGCCCACGCTCAGGCTCAAAGGCCAAACTTCGTCGTCATCATGGGTGACGACATCGGGATGTGGAACATCGGGGCCTATCACCGCGGCCTGATGGCGGGGCGTACGCCAAACCTCGACCAGCTCGCGGCCGAAGGCATGACGTTTACTGATTACTACGCGGAAGCGAGCTGCACCGCAGGACGTGCAAACTTTATTACCGGCGAGCTTCCGATCCGCACCGGGATGACAACGGTTGGTCAGGCCGGCGCACCCATCGGTCTGCCGGCTGAGGCGGTGACGATCGCCACTGCACTCAAGGGAATGGGCTACGCCACCGGTCAGTTCGGCAAGAACCACCTTGGCGACAAAAACGAGTTTCTGCCGACGGTTCACGGGTTCGATGAATTCTTCGGATATCTCTATCACTTGGATGCAATGGAAGACCCCTGTCATCCAAACTACCCGCAGGAGCTGAGAGCGCAGGTCGGTCCTCGCAACATGCTCCACTCATACGCGACCAACGTGGACGATACGACTGTCGACCCACGCTGGGGCAAAGTTGGAAAGCAGAAGATTGAGGATGCAGGCGAACTGTGTCCAAAACGTATGGAAACCGTCGATGACGAGATCCGCGACCTCGCGTTGAAATTTCTCGACAAGGCCAGGGCAGACAACAAGCCGTTCTTCCTGTGGCTCAATCCGACGCGCATGCACATCGTTACGCACCTGTCGCCGAAATATCAGGCCTTGCGCAACTCAAAAAATGGCTGGTCCATTCACGAGGCCGGAATGGCGCAGCTCGACGATGACGTTGGGCTCGTGCTGAAAAAACTGAAGGACATGGGCGTCGACAACAACACCATCGTAGTGTTCACAACCGACAACGGCACCGAGGTCTTCACTTGGCCGGACGGCGGACAGACACCGTTCGCGCAGAGCAAAGGCACGGTCATGGAAGGTGGCTTCCGCGTGCCGGCAATCATACGCTGGCCAGGCAGAGTACCGGCCGGCAAGGTCGAGAACGGCCTCATCTCCGGACTCGACTGGTTCCCAACCTTCCTCGCAGCTGCCGGCAACCCGAATATTACCGAAGAGCTGAAAAAGGGTAAGCAGATCGGTGACCGGACCTACAAGGTTCATCTCGATGGCTATAATCAGATGGACTTGATTACCGGCAAGGGGCCATCAAACCGCCACGAGATCTTTTACTTCGGCGAAAGTACGTTGGGAGCCGTGCGCATCGACGACTACAAGTATCGTTTCATTGACCAACCTCACGGCTGGCTAGGTGAAAAAGCCAAAGTTGATGTGCCACATCTGACCAACCTTCGCCTTGATCCCTTCGAGCGCACAGGCTGGCCGGAGAGCGGAACTAAGGGCGGAGCGCAGCAGTACTTTGACTGGTTCAAGTATGAGTTCTGGCGCTTCGTCTTTGTCCAGCAGCAGGTCGAGAAACTCGCCATGACTGCGATCGAGTTCCCGCCGATGCAGAAAGGCGCAAGTTTCAATCTCGATGCAGTGAAGGACCAAATCGCGGCGGCAAGAGCGGCGATTGCAAAATAAGCTCACGCAGTATTATGGCTATGCACGTGACGGGCGACCCTTTCATGGGGCCGCCCGTCTTTTGTTCTGTTCTAATAGGCTTCGCGCGATGTCAGCTTTACCCGCCTAAGCGGTCACCGCACATCCAGCGGACGATAACGGCATCAAGATGATCGAACGCCCTGAAAAGGCTGTCGATGAACCTA
>Ga0207428_10000627_pt1 | contig 41506 bp, 36 predicted proteins | sample RhiMethybrSRZTD1_FD_187600 | JGI IMG/M metagenome (GOLD analysis project Ga0207428, IMG submission 187600) | Populus rhizosphere microbial communities from Tennessee, USA - Rhizosphere MetaG P. TD hybrid SRZTD1 (SPAdes) (version 3) | ecosystem: Host-associated > Plants > Roots > Rhizosphere >...
TGTGCGTGTGCATCACGCAGTGGGCCTTCGGGATCGCGGCGTGGATCGCCGAATGAATCACGAAGCCGGCGCGGTTGACCGGCCATTCCGCGGGGCGCACCGGGTTGCCCTCGATGTCGATGAGAAGGAGGTTCGAGGCCTTGATCTCGCGGTAATGCAGCCCGAAGGGATTAATGAGAAACCTAACCTCGGGCCCGGGCACGCGCGCCGTAATGTGGTTGAAGATCATCTCGACCCAGCCCAGCATGTCGAAGATGCGGTAGCAGGCCGCGAGCTGCACTCGCGCCTGCCACTCCGCGTCGGTCATCGGAACCGACTGCGCCGGGCGCGCTGCCTTCTCAAGATAGATCGTCATCGCTTCTAGTTTACTTCAGCATCTCGGCGCGCTGCTTGCGCACCTCGGGGGACCAGCGCGACTCGATGTAAGCGAGGACGGCACGGATTTCCCGGTCGGAGAGCTTGCCGCCGAACGCCGGCATGTCGCTCTCGTAGCCCGCCGGCGCATACGGAGGCACCAGGCCGTGCTTGGTGATGGCAAAGAGCACCTCGTCCGGGTGGTGCCACGTATGGCCGCTCGCATCGTGCGGCGGCGCGGGAAACCGGCCGTTCGGCAGCCGCTTGCGCCAGTCCGGCTGGCCTTCGAGGTTGGCGCCGTGGCAGGACGCACACTGCTGCGCATAGAGCTTTTCGCCCAGTGCCAGGTCCGGCTTCGATTCGCAACCCGCGAGAAGAAGTGCACTGACGAAGAGCAGGCGCTTCATGAGACGCGGACGAACGCGGCCATTCCGGTCGCCTGGTGCTCGAGCACATGGCAATGCAGCATCCAGTCGCCCGGGTTGTCCGCGACCAGCGCGATCTCGGCGCGGCTGTCCGGATCCAGCAGCACGGTATCGGCCCATTGCCGCGGCAGCACCTCCTTGCCGTTCTTCGACAGCAACCGGAAGACGTGTCCGTGCAGGTGCATCGGGTGGTGCCACGCGGTCCGGTTCACGAGCTCGATACGGTAGCTTTGGCCGAGCTTGAGAGAGAGCAGCGGCGCCTCACCATGGTGGTGGTCGCGGCTCACCCGCCTGCCGTTCAGGGTCCAGAACACGCCCTTGTGCTCGCGCTGGTCGGGCATCTCGCCCATCATTCCGCCGCCCAGCTCGATGCGCTGGAACTCGGATGCCGAGGGCTCCTTCACGGGATTCGCCGCGAGGCGCGGGGCCGGCTCGAACACGGCACGCAGCCGCGGCTCGGCGCCGTACTCGAGCTTCAGGAGCTCGTAGGCGCGACCGCGGTAGAAGTCGTCCAGCACCCGGTGGCGGCTGCCCGGATCGCCGGTGCAGTCGAGGATCACGTCGGCACGCATGCCGGGCCCGAGCACCACGCGCTGGAACCAGTGCGGCGCCACCGGATGCCCGTCCAGGGCGATCACCCACGGCTCGTGGCCCTCGAAGTTGAGACCGTAGATGCGCGCGTTTGATGCGTTGATCAGCCGGAGCCGCAGTCGTTCGCCGCTTCTGACTGAAAATGGATCCGGCGTCCTGCCGTTCACGGTGACGGTATTTCCGATCCGCCCCGCATGGCTCGCGTCCATAGCGCTCGCGAAGTCGCGCCGTAGCGCGGCTTCGCGGTCGAGGCGCCAATCCGACAGGATCCACACCACGTCCCGGTCCACGGCTGGCGGATCGAGTTCCTCCACGATCAGCGCGCCGTACAGTCCGCGCGCGAGCTGCTCGCCGTCGCCAAGGTGCGGGTGGTACCAGTAGGTGCCCGCGTCTGGAAGATCGAACTCGTAGACGAACCTGCCGTTGTTCGCGGCGATCGGCGCCTGCGTCAGTCCCGGGACGCCGTCCATGGCGTTCGGCAGCCGGATGCCGTGCCAATGCACCGTGGTCGCCGCCGGCAACGCGTTCTCGACTTCGACACGGAGCCGCTGTCCCTGCTTGAAACGCAGCTCGGGCCCCGGCACCGAGGCGTTGTAGCCCCAGACCTCGGTCGCCGGGTGCGCGGCGCCGACCAGGTTCTGCCGCGTGACCGATGCGCGCAGCGCTTTCGACTGACCAAGAACACTGTTTGGCGCGAGGGCAAGCGATGCACTGGCCGCCAGAAATTCGCGCCGGTTCACGTTAGAGAACCGCGGGCTTGTCGGGCAATTCGTTGCGGTCGCCGGGGCGCGGCGGAAAGTGGCGCGCGAGAACTCGCGACACTTCCGCGATGCCCGCGACGACGCCGTCCTCGAATTCGCCTTTTGCGAAGGCGCCTTCCATGCGGCGGCAGACGTGGTGCCACTCGGCGGCCTCGACCTTCGCGTGGATGCCGCGGTCGACAACGATCTCGGCGGCGCGGTCGGCGAGAAGGAGATAGATCAGCACGCCGTTGTTCTCTTCGGTATCCCAGACTCGCAGCAGCGAGAACACCTCGAGCGCGCGGCTGCGCGGCGATTGACCCGAGAGTAGCGCACCGCTCTCGAGCGCGGCCTCGACCGCGAAACGGATCTCGCCGCGATGCTCGGCCTCGGCCTTCTTGATCGCCTTCTCGATGCGTCCGAGCGCGGCATTGGGAAGCGCGCGCGCCACCGCGCCCGGCAGGCTGAACAGGTGGCGCAGGGTCCGGCCGAGCTTCACCGCTCACCAGCGCCCGGAGGCGCCGCCGCCGCCGAAGCTGCCGCCGCCGCCGCTGAATCCACCGCCACCGCCGCCGAATCCGCCGCCGCCAAAACCCCCACCGCCCCAGCCGCCTCCGCCCGGAAAGCCCCCGTAGTAGCGCCGGCCGCTTCCGCCGACGCCGCTGACCAGCGTGAAGACGAAGGCGACGACGGCGGCGAGAAGCGCGATCGCGAGCGCGCCCACGAGCAGCCAGGCGAGCCCGCCGACCAGGCCCCCCGTGGCGAGCGAGCCGACGAAGCGTCCGAGCAGCCGGCGCAGAATCGCGCCGGCGACGAGGGCGAGGACGAGGAGCACCGGCAGGATCTGCAACACGCCCTCGCCGGCGGGCGGCGACGCCTTCGCCGGCCCCGGCAGCGGCTCGCCGTCGATCACGCGGATCATCCGGTCGACCCCGGCGCTGATGCCGCCGAAGAAATCGCCCTCGCGAAAGCGCGGCACGATCACCTCGCGGATGATGCGGCTCGCGGTGGCGTCATTCAGCGCGCCTTCGAGTCCGTAGCCGACCTCGATGCGCAGCGTGCGGTCGTCCTTCGCCACGACCAGGATCGCGCCGTCGTCGACTTTCTTCCGGCCGATCTTCCATTGCTCCGCCACGCGCAACGCGTACTGCTCGACAGTTTCGGGGGCCGTGGTGGGTACGATCAGCACCGCGATCTGGCTTCCCTTGCGCGCCTCGAACGAGCGCAGCAGCTGCTCGAGCGAGGCGACCTGCTCGGACTTCAGCGTTCCGGTGAGGTCGGTGACGCGTCCCTTGAGCGGCGGCACGGCCACCTGCGCCCAGGCCGAAGCTGCCAGCAGCAGCACGAACAGGGCGCGAAATGCCTTCACCGTTTACTTCTGCTTCTGCCCGAAATCGACCTTGGGCGCCTTGGAGATCTCGCGCTCGTTCTCGACGGCGAAATTCGCCTTCGGCTTGTAGCCGAACGCCATCGCGGTCAGGTTCGAGGGGAACTGACGCACCGTGACGTTGTACTGCTCGACCGACTTGATGTAGCGGTTGCGCGCGACCGCGATGCGGTTCTCCGTGCCCTCGAGCTGCGCCTGCAGGTCGCGGAAGTTGGCGTCCGACTTGAGCTGCGGATAGTTCTCCGCGACCACCAGGAGCCGCGAAAGCGCGCTCGTCAGCTCGCCCTGCGCCTGCTGGAAGCGCTGAAAGGCCTGCGGGTCGTTGACGAGCTCCGGAGTGGCCTGGATCGATCCGACGCGCGCACGCGCCTCGGTGACGCGCGTGAGCACGTCCATCTCCTGCTTGGCGAAGGCCTTGACCGTCTCCACCAGGTTCGGCACGAGGTCCGCGCGGCGCTGATACTGGTTCAGCACCTCGGACCAGGAGGCCTTGGTCTGCTCGTCGGCGCTCTGGATGGTGTTGTAGCCGCAGCCGGAGAGCAGGAGCAGCAGGACGATCGATACGGCGCGGATCCACTTGTGCATGAGATTTTCCATGATCAGTTCGTCTCCCTGAGAATCGCCTGCGCGCAGTTATAGCCGGCCGCTCCGGCAATGCCGCCTCCCGGATGAGTCGCCGGGCCGCAGAGCCACAACCCCGGGATCGGCGTCTTGTACTGCGCCAGCTCCGGCAGCGGCCGCATCCACAGCGCCTGGTCGAGCGCCAGCTCGGCATGGTAAGGCTGTCCTTGCGGCCAGCCCCGCTCGCGCTCCAGGTCCGCAGGTCCCAGTATGGAGACGACTTTGGCATTCTCAAGCCCGGGCAGGAGGCGTCGGACCGTCGCAGCGAGGTCGTCCTTTGCTCCATTGGGATAGGGGACGTACTGGAGGTGAACCTCCGTCCCGAGCGGTGTGGAATGCGCCTCGAGATACGGCCGCTCGGACACGCGTCCGTACTTCACTTCGTCGTACGCCTGTTCCAGGTAGTCCAAGGAGGGTGCAAGAATCACGTTCCCGCTCGTGGATCCTGTGAACAACAGGCGCGCCGCCACGCCTCGCTGCCGGATCTGTTGGATGGCGCGCGCGAGCTCGGGATCGAGCCAGCCCGGATCGGCAAGGTCTAGGAGCGTGCGCTTCGGATCCGCGGCCGAGATCACCGTCGGAGCCGCGATTTCCTCGCCGTCAGCGAGCACCACGCCATCCGCCCGTCCCGCTTTGACGCGGATCTTTTTCACTTCGGCTTGCTTAAGAGAAACTCCAGGACGCTGGCCCAGCGCCGAGCTCAAATTCGTCCGAGGCGGGCGGAACACGCCCTCCGGGCTGCCGACGTGGTGATGCAGGAAGCGAAAAGCGGTGCCGCCAGAGCGCGGACCCTGGCGGATGTCGAGGATGCCCATCGCCGCGAGCGCGCCCTTGAGCGCATCGCATTCGAACCAGTCGTCGAGCAGCTCTGCCACCGGCATCGGCAGCAGGCGCATCAAGTCGACCATGCTCTCGCGGCCGAGGCCGCGCACGCGCAGAGCAAAGCGCAGGTTCAGCGGATCGGCGGGCGCCTCGAGATAGAGGCGCTCGAAGAGGCGCCCGAGCGCCGCCATGCGCCGGCAGAAGTCGGGCCATCTTCGCGCATCGCGCTCGCTGAAGCGCCGGATCGATTCCGAGGTGCGGCGAACGTCGCGCCACAGCTCGAGCTTGCCGCCGTCCTGCAGAAGCGCCGTGACCCACGGATCCGGCGCGTCGACCGCCAGCGTCAGGCCGAGCTCGCCAACGACTTGCGATGGCACCCAGCCGAAATCCTGCGTCGCCGGTGCTCGCTCCGCCACGATCAGGACCTGCTTTCCGCGCCGCCCGAGCAGATGCGCCGCGACCAGCGCGTCGACGCCCGATCCGATGACGATCGCGTGAAAGCTCAAGCGCGTCCCCCCAGGATCGCAAGGGCGGCATTGCGGCCCGAGGCACCCATGACGCCGCCGCCGGGGTGCGTGCCCGAGCCGCACTGCCAGAGCCCCTCGATCGGCGTGCGGTAACGCGCCCAGGCCGGCGCCGGGCGCAGGAAGAACATCTGCTGCAGCGAGAGCTCGCCCTGGAAGATGTTGCCTTCCGACAGCCCCACGACGCGCTCGATGTCGGCCGGCGTTACCACCTGCCGGTGCAGGATGGCGGACTTGATGTTGGGCGCGTATCCGGCGAGCGTGTCGATGACCGCGTCGCCAAGCGCCTCGCGCCGAGCGTCGGTCCATCCGCCGTTCACGTGATAAGGGGCGTACTGCACGAAGATCGACATCACGTGCTTGCCCGGCGGCGCCATCGCCGGATCGAGCATCGAGGGGATCACGATGTCCATGTAGGGCCGGCGTGAAATCTCGCCGTACTTGGCGTCGTCGTACGCGCGCTCCAGGTAGGCGGTGCTCGGACTGATCGAAATCGCGCCGCGCAGGTGCGGCCCGCGCCCCGGCAGGCAGGTGAAATCGGGCAGCTCGCCCAGTGCGAGATTGACCTTCGCCGAGGAGCCCCTGAACCTGAACCTGCGGATCGAGTCGACGAACTCGCCCGGCAGGTGCCTTTCCCCGACCAGTCCGAGGAAGGTCCTGCGGGGATCGGCGCCCGAGACCACGAGGTCGGCCTTGACTTCCTCGCCGCCTTCGAGCACGGCCGCTCTTGCCCGCCCCCCTTCCACCGGGATTTCCCGAACGGGAGCGCTGGTGCGGATTTCGGCGCCGAAAGCACGCGCGGCTGCGGCGATCGCCGCGCTCACCGAGCCGTTGCCGCCCTTGGCGAAACCCCAGGCGCGAAACACCCCGTCAAGCTCGCCCATGTAGTGGTGCAGCAGCACATAGGCCGTGCCGGGCGAGCGCGGCCCGAGCATGGTGCCGATGATGCCGCTCGCGGACTTCGTGGCTTTGAGCGTTTCGCTCTCGAACCAGGCGTCGAGGTACTCGGCCGAGCTCATCGTAAGCAGCCGCCACAGCGCGTTGAATTTCTTTTTCTCGATGTTCCTGAACATCCGCGCCAGCCGCGCCAGGTCGACGAGCTCCCGAGGGTGCAGCGAGGCGGGGTCGGGGGGCGCGATGGCGAGGATCGGCTTGATGAGGCGCGCCATCTGGTGCAGCTCGAGGCCGAATTCGTCGTAGGCCTCGGCGTCGCGTGGCGAATGGCGCGCGAGCTCGCGGCGGTTCTGGTCGTGGTCGTTCCATTGCGCGAGGTAGTCGCCCGCCTTGCCGCCTTCCCCAAGCGGCGTCAGCGTGCTCTCGAGCGGCAGGATGTGCAGGCCGTGCCGCGGCAGGTCGAGCTCGCGGATGATCTCGGGGCGCAGCAGGCTCACCACGTAGGAGAACACCGAGAAGCGGAAGCCCGGGAACACTTCCTCGCTCATTGCGGCGCCCCCGACGCGCTCACGGCGCTCGAGCACGACCACCCGCTTTCCGGCGCGCGCGAGGTAGGCGGCGCACACCAGGCCGTTGTGGCCACCCCCGACAATCGCCACGTCGTAGCGCTTCATGCCCTCTTTCGTTCCGGGTCGAAGAACGGCTTTTTGACCACGCGCACCGCCGCGCGCTTTCGCCGGTGCTCCACCGTGACCTCGATGTCGAGCTCGGTCCCGGGCCGGGCCCATTTCGAGCGCAGGTGGGCGAGGGCGATGTATTTCTTGAGCAATGGCGACCAGCCGCCGCTCGTGGCGTAGCCCGCCTGCTCGGCGCCCGAATAGATCGGTACGCTCGTGCGCCAGGCTGCCAGCGGCAGCCGCGTGGCGAGGCCAACGTCGGCGTAAAGTCGCTCCAAACCCGGGTAGCCGATCTCGATGCCGACGAACTGCCACGCCGGCCCGCGCGCCTTCTCCGCGACGAGCGCCTGCTTTCCGACGAACTGTTCCTTCTCGAGGTTCACGGCCCATGCGAGGTCGAGCTCGTACGGCGATGAGGTCTGGCTTTCGATGAGCGCCTTTTTGGCCGGCACGTAGTCGACGTCGATCAGCATGAGCCCGGCCTCGATGCGCGCCACGTCGAGCGCCAGCATTCCGGCCGCCTGCAGGCCGTAGTCGCGCCCTGCGTCGATGAGCGCATCCCAGAGCGGCAGCGCGTGCGCGCGTTCCACCCAGAGCTCGAAGCCGAGGTCGCCGGTGTAGCCCGTGCGCGAAACGTCCACCGGGATGCCGCGCAGCTGCGTGCGCGCGAGGCGGAAATACCTGAGCGGCGGGATGTCGCCCAGCGCCTTCAGGACGGCCAGAGACTGCGGGCCTTGGATCGAGAGGGCGGCGATCGACTCCGAAACGTCTTCAACTGTGGCATCCAGGCCGACGCTGTTCGCGTCGAGCCAGCGCAGGCTCGGCTCGGCCGAAGTCATGCGAAAAGTGGTTTCGTCCAGGCGTGCCACCGTGCCGTCGTCGAGCACCTTGCCCGCGGTGTCGCACCAGGGCGTGTAGAGGACCTGTCCGACCTGCGAGCGCGCCACGTCGCGTGTCACCACGCGATCGAGCAGGCGCGCCGCGTCGCGGCCGTGGACCAGGTACTTGTAGAGAGGCGAGACGTCGAACAGCGCCGCCGCGGCGCGGATGCAGTGGTACTCGCGCTCGTGCGAGAGCTCGTAGGAGCTCGCCACGACGTAGCCGGCCCAGCGCCGCCACGCATGGCTCGCGCAGAGCGCGGAGGTGCGCTCGTGAAACGGCGTGGTCTTCAGCATGCCTACAGCCGCATCCCGGTTTCGGCGTCGAAGTAATGCACGTTGGCCGGGTCGTAGCGCAGCGGCAGCTTGCCGGCGGGAATCGTCAGGGAAGAATGCACCCGGGCGGCGATGCGCGCGCCGTTGCGGTTGTCGAGATGGCCGTACACCAGCGTGTCGGCGCCCAGGGGCTCGACCAGGTCGACCTCGAGCACGAGCTTGGCCTCCGCAGCGGAGCAGGGCTCGAGGTGCTCGGGACGCACGCCGAAGAAGCGCTTGCGTCCATCGCGCTCCTCGGCAATCAGGTTCATCGGCGGCGAGCCGATGAACCCCGCGACGAAGGTGGTCGCCGGCCTGGCGTAGACCTCGAGCGGCGCCCCGATCTGCTCGGCCCGGCCCGCGTTCATGACGATCATGCGCCGGGCGAGGGTCATCGCCTCGACCTGGTCGTGGGTGACATAGAGGCTCGTGGTTCCGAGCCGCCGGTGCAGCGACTGGAGCTCGGCGCGCATCTGCACGCGCAGCTTCGCGTCGAGGTTGGAGAGCGGCTCGTCGAACAGGAACACCGCCGGCTCGCGCACGATCGCGCGCCCCATCGCCACGCGCTGGCGCTGCCCGCCAGACAATTCTTTTGGTTTTCTCTTTAGAAAAGGACTCAATTCCAGGATCGCGGCCGCCTTCTGCACCCGCTGCTCGATCTCGGAGCTGGAAAAGCGCTTGATCCGCAGGCCGTAGGACATGTTCTGGTACACGGTCATGTGCGGATAGAGCGCGTAATTCTGGAACACCATGGCGATGTCGCGGTCCTTCGGCTCGAGGTCGTTCACCACGCGGGCTCCGATGCGGATCTCGCCCGAGGTGATCGGCTCCAGCCCCGCCACCATGCGCAGCAGCGTCGACTTGCCGCAGCCCGAGGGCCCCACGATCACCACGAATTCACCGTCGGCCACCTCGGTTGAGACGCCGTGGATGACCTCGAGTTCGCCGTAGCGCTTGCGCACGTCGTGAAGCGACACCGCAGCCATTATTTCTCCGTCTCCACCAGGCCCTTGACGAACCACCTTTGCATGAGCAAGACCACCAGCGCGGGCGGGAGCAGGGCCAGCACCGCGGTCGCCATGACGAGATTCCACTCCGTGAGCGCGTCGCCGGTAACGATCATGCGCTTGATGCCGATCACCGTCGTGTACATCGACTCGTCGGTGGTGATGAGGAGCGGCCAGAGGTACTGGTTCCAGCCGTAGATGAACTGGATCACGAACAGCGCGGCGATGCTGGTCTTCGACAGCGGCAGCACCACATCCCAGAAGAAGCGCATCGGCCCCGCGCCGTCGATGCGCGCCGCCTCGGCGAGCTCCTCCGGCACGGTAAGAAAGAACTGGCGGAAAAGAAACGTCGCGGTGGCGGAGGCGATGAGCGGCAGGGTGAGGCCGACATAGGAGTTGATCATGCCCAGGTCCGACACCACCTTGAACGTCGGGATGATCCGCACCTCCACCGGCAGCATCAGCGTGACGAAGATCATCCAGAAGAAGAAGTTGCGCAGCGGGAAGCGGAAGAACACGATCGCGAACGAGGCGATGATCGAGATCGCGATCTTGCCCAAGGCGATGGCAAGCGCCATGACCAGGCTGTTGAACATCATCGACCCCACCGGCGCGGCCACGCCCTTGGTGGTACCGGCGGCGAGCACCTGCGAGTAGTTCTCCCAAAGGCGATCCCCGGGGAGGAGCGGCATCGGAACGCTGAGGATGTCCTCGAGGCTGCGCGTGGAGGCGACGAACGTGACGTAGAGCGGGAAGGCGACCACGAGGATGCCGGCGATCAGGACCGCGTGCGAGAAGACCGTCAGCCAGGGGCGCTGTTCGACCACTTCAGTACTGCACCTTGCGCTCGACGTAGCGGAACTGGACCACGGTGAGCGCGATGACGATCGCCATCAGGATCACGGACTGGGCCGAGGAGCCGCCGAGGTCGGCGCCCTTCACGCCGTCGTAGTACACCTTGTAGACGAGGATCTGCGTGGCGCCCGCGGGACCGCCCTGCGTGGTGGCGTCGATCACGCCGAAGGTATCGAAGAACGCGTACACGATGTTCACCACCAGAAGAAAGAACGCGGTCGGCGACAGCAGCGGGAACGCGATGGTCCAGAATCTGCGCCCGGGGCCGGCGCCGTCGATCGCCGCCGCCTCGATCAGGGAGCGCGGGATCGACTGCAGCCCGGCGAGGAAGAACAGGAAGTTGTACGAGATCTGCTTCCACGCGGCGGCGATGACCACCAGCAGCATCGCCTGATCGCCCTGCAGCAGCCAGTCCCAATGCACGCCGATGCTCCTCAGGGCGAAGGTAATGATGCCGATCGACGGCGCAAACAGGAACAGCCACAGCACGCCTGCCACGGCCGGCGCCACCGCGTACGGCCAGATCAGGAGCGTCCGGTAAGCAAGCGCGCCGCGGACCACCCGGTCCGCCATGGCGGCGAGCAGCAGCGCGATGGCGATGCCGGTGGCCGCGACAAGGACGCTGAAGACCGCCGTAACCCTGAACGAGTAGAGGTAGTTCGGGTCCGTCAAAAGCGCGGCAAAATTCGCGAGTCCGACGAATTGCGTGCGCTCGCCGAAGGCATCCTGCAGCTGGAACGAATACCACCCGGCCTGCACCGCGGGCCAGAAGAAAAATACGATCGTGACCGCGATCTGCGGCGCGACCAGCGCGTAGGGCAGCCAGGCGGAGCGAAAGACGACCCGCTTTTCCACGCTCCTACTTGTTCGCGGCTTCGAAGCGACGCAGGATATCGTTCCCCCGGCGCACCGCGTCGTCCATCGCGGACTTCGCATCTTTCTTGCCCGCGAACACTGCCTCCATCTCCTCTTCGATCACCTCGCGCCCCTGCACGTAGTTGCCGAAGCGCAGGCCCTTGGAGTTCTCCGTCGGCGGCTTGTTGGTGAGCTGCTTCACCGCCAGCTCGTGGCCGGGATTCTTCTCGTAGAAGCCCGACTTCTTCGTCATCTCGTAGGCTGCCTGCGTGATCGGGACGTAGCCGGTGCTGGTGTGCCAGAACATCTGGATGTCGGGCTGCGACAGGAAGCTGAAGAACCTGGCCACGCCCTTGTAGTCGGCCGCGGGCTTCTTCGCCATCACCCAGAGCGAAGCGCCGCCGATGACCGAGTTCTGCGGCGCGCCCTTCACGTCGTCGTGATAGGGGATGAAGTTGACCGACCAGGCGAATTTCGCGGTGCGGCCGATGGTGCCCTGGGCCCCGGTGCTCGAGGTCATCATGGCGCATTCGCCGCTCGCGAAGCGCGCCTCGGCTTCGTTACGCCGGCCGCTGTAGGTGAAGAGGCCCTTCTTCGCCATGTCTCCGAGCATCGCCACGTGGCGCACGTGCAGCGGCGAGTTGAACGTGAATGCGGTGTCGGTACCCGCCATCCCGTTCTGCTTGGTGCCGATCGGTACGTTGTGCCAGGCGCTGAAGTTCTCGATGTGCATCCACGCCGGCCAGCCGGTCGAGTAGACGCATTCCTGGCCCGACGCCTTCAGCTTCTCGGCGGCCGCGACGAATTCCTTCCACGTCCTGGGCGCCTTTTCGCCGTCGAGGCCCGCCTTCTTGAACGCGTCCTTGTTGACGTAGAAGACCACGGTCGAGCTGTTGAAGGGGTAGGACAGCATGTTGCCCTTGCTGTCGGAGTAATACCCCGTCACGGTCGGCAGGTAGGCCTTGGGATCGAACGGCTCTTTCGCGTCGGCCATCACCTTGGCCACCGGAACGATGGCACCCTTGGCCGCCATCATCGTGGCCGTGCCGACCTCGAACACCTGCAGGATGTGCGGCGGGTTGCCGGCGCGGAACGCCGCGATCGCCGCGGTCATCGATTCCGGATAGCTCCCCTTGAACACCGGGACGATCTTGTATTCCTTCTGGCTGGCGTTGAACCTCGTCGCCAGCTCGTTCACGCCGGTGTTGTTGGCGCCGGTCATCGAGTGCCACCACTGGATCTCGGTCTGCGCGTGCGCCGGCGCAAGCAATGCCGACAGGGCCAGCATGGCCCCGATTCTTCTCGGATTCACTGGATCCCTCCTCAGGGTATCCGCTAGGTTATTCCACAGTGACCGATTTCGCCAAGTTGCGCGGCTTGTCGACGTCGGTGCCGCGCACCACGGCGGTGTGGTAGGCCAGGAGCTGCAGCGGCACGACGTGCAGGATCGGCGAGAGATGCCCGTAGTGCTCGGGCAGGCGGATCACGTTGACGCCGGGCGACGAGGCGATGTGGGTGTCGGCGTCGGCGAACACATAGAGCTCGCCGCCGCGCGCCCTCACTTCCTGCATGTTGGACTTCAGCTTCTCGAGCAGCGCGTCGTTCGGCGCCACCGTCACTACCGGCATGTCGCCGGTCACCAGCGCGAGCGGCCCGTGCTTGAGCTCGCCGGCGGGATAGGCTTCCGCGTGGATGTAGGAGATTTCCTTCAGCTTGAGGGCGCCCTCGAGCGCGATCGGATAATGCACTCCGCGGCCGAGGAACAGCGCGTGCTCGTGCTTGGCGAAACGCTCCGCCCAGGCGATGACCTGGGGCTCGAGCGCCAACACAGCGCCGATTGCGGTCGGCAGATGGCGCAGCGCCTTCATGTGCTTTTCCTCGTCCTCGTGCTTGAGGCGACCGTGCAGCTTCGCGAGCGTGAGCGTGAGGAGGAAAAGCCCGGTGAGCTGCGTCGTGAAGGCCTTGGTCGAGGCCACCCCGATCTCGACGCCGGCGTGAGTGAGGAACTGCAGCCGCGTCATGCGCATCATCGCGCTGGTGGCCACGTTGCAGACGGCCAGCGTGTTCGCTTGACCCAGCGACTGCGCATGCTTGAGGGCCGACAGCGTGTCGGCGGTCTCGCCCGACTGCGAGATGGTGACGACCAGCGTCTTGGGGTCGGGCACGCTGGTGCGGTAGCGGTACTCGCTGGCGATCTCGACATTGCACGGAATCCCGGCGATCGTCTCGAGCCAGTAGCGCGCGACCAGGCCGGCATGCCAGCTCGTGCCGCAAGCGAGAATGAGGACCCGGCTGACGTCCTGCAGCGCCGCCGCCGCGCCCTGGTCTCCGAAAAGATCGGGCGTGATCGAGGCGACGCTGAGCAGCGTGTCGGAGACCGCGCGCGGCTGCTCGAAGATCTCCTTCTGCATGAAGTGGCGGTAGGGGCCGAGCTCGGCCTCGGTGCCGCTCGTCTTGACGGTGCGCACTTCGCGCTCGACCGGCCGGCCCTCGCGGTCCACGACCCGCCATTGGCCCCGGGAGATCGACACCACGTCGCCCTCGTCGAGGTAGGCGACCTGGTCGGTCGCACCGGCGAGCGCCAGAGCGTCGGAGGCGAGGAAGAATTCGTCCTTGCCCTGGCCGACCACCAGCGGGCTTCCCGCGCGCGCCCCCACCACGGTGTTCGGCTCGTTTTTGCAAACCAGCGCGATCGCGTAGGCGCCTTTCAGCTCTTTCACCGCGGCGTGCACCGCCTCGAGCAGGCTGCCGCGATAACGGCTGTGCACGAGGTGCGCGATCACCTCGGTATCGGTCTGGCTCTCGAACTTGTAGCCCTGCTTCTGCAGCGCCGCGCGCAGCTCTTCGTGGTTCTCGATGATGCCGTTGTGCACCACCGCGATCTCGCCGCGTGAAAGGATCGGATGCGCGTTCTGCGTTGCCGGCGCGCCGTGCGTCGCCCAGCGCGTGTGCGCGATCCCGGTCAGCGCGGCCTGGTTCTTGACCTTCGCCGCGAGGTCGTTGACGCGGGAGACGGTCCGCGTGAGGTCGATCGCGCCGTCGCGCAGGATCGCGACGCCGCAGGAGTCGTAACCGCGGTATTCGAGCCGCCGCAGCCCTTCTACGAGGACCGGTACGATGTCCCGGCGCGAGGCCGCGCCCACAATCCCGCACATTCGCTTACCCCTTTTTCTTCGGTGGCTTCCACGACGGGACCGACACCTGCCGGGCGCGCGCCACGGTGAGCTGGTCCGGCGGCGTGTCCTTGCTGATCGTCGAGCCGGCGCCGATGTAGGAGCCGCGCGCAATCCGCACCGGGGCGACCAGCGTTGCGTCGGAGCCGATGAAGCAGTCGTCCTCGATGATGGTGCGGCTCTTGGTGGCGCCGTCGTAGTTGCAGGTGATGGTGCCGGCACCGACGTTCACCTTGGCGCCGACGTCGGTATCGCCGATGTAGCTGAGATGGTTCGCCTTCGAGCCCCTGCCGATGCGGCTCGCCTTCACCTCGACGAAGTTGCCGACGTGCACCTCGTCGCCGAGGCTGTTACCCGGGCGCAGGCGCGCAAACGGACCGAGTCGGCAGCGCGCGCCGATCTCGGAGTCCTCGAGATGCGAGAAGGCCAGGATCTCGGTGCCGGGCCCGATGCGCACGTTGCGCAGGAGGCAGTTGGGGCCGATGCGCACACCATCGGCGAGCGCGACCTTGCCTTCGAAAACGCAGTTTACGTCGATCGCGACGTCGGTTCCGCAGGAGAGCTCGCCGCGTACGTCGATCCGCGCCGGGTCGGCGAGCGTCACGGCTTCGCCTAGCAGGCGTTCTGCTGCCTTCGACTGGTACTGTCTTTCGATGGCCGCGAGCTCGCGCTTGGAATTCACGCCCGCGACTTCCCAGGCGTCCTCGACCTTGACGGCGCGCACCCGCACGCCGTCGCCCACCGCGAGGCTCACCACGTCGGTGAGGTAGTACTCTTTCTGCGCGTTGCGGTTGGTGAGCCTTCCGAGCCAGCCGGAAAGCCGGCGTGCGCTCATCGCCATGAAGCCTGCATTGATCTCGCGCAGCGCGAGCTCCTCCGGCGAGGCATCCCCGTGCTCGACAATGCGCGCCACGTCGCCCGACGGCTGGCGCACGATGCGGCCGTAGCCCGTGGCGTCGCCCAGCTCGGCGGTCATGACGGCGAGGCCATCGCGACCCGCCTCGAGCAGCCGCTTGAGCGTGTCGGGACGAACCAGCGGCACGTCGGCGTACAGGATGAGCACCTCGGCGTCTGGCGAAATGCTCGGCAGCGCCTGCTGCACTGCGTGGCCGGTGCCGAGCTGCTCGGCCTGCAAGGCCCATTCGACCTGCGCGTCGGCGAACGCGGCGCGAACCTGCTCGGCGCCGTTGCCATGGACCACGACGATCTTGCGGGGTGCCAGCGTGCGCGCCGTGCCGAGCACGTGCGCGAGCAGAGGTCGCCCGGCGAGCGGGTGCAGGATCTTGGGCAGCTTCGAGCGCATGCGCTTGCCCTGACCCGCGGCGAGAATGATGATTTCTAGCGCCATCCGTTTGAATCCGTGCCGATTCTAGCGTTTTGACCTAGACTCGACCGATGCCGATCGAATATTTACCTTCGGCATTCGCGCGCGTGGCGCTCGCGAACGTCGCTCGCGCATACCCGAGGCGCCTCGACCAGCTCCTGGACGGCCCCAATACGGAATGGCGCCCGGGCGTGCTGCACCCGGCGTTCTACGGCTGCTACGACTGGCATTCGGCGGTACACATGCATTGGCTGCTGGCGCGGCTTCTGCGTTTGCACCCCGCCATCCCGGAGCGGAGCGCGATCGAGGGACTATTCGACCGCCATCTCACTGCCTCGAATATCGCCCGCGAGCTTGCGTCCTTCAATGGCCCAGGCGGGCTAACGTTCGAGCGTCCCTACGGCTGGGCATGGCTGCTCGAGCTGCAGGCCGAGCTGATCCGGCTGCAGCGCTGGCATCGGGAAGTCGCTCCGCTCGCGGAGGAGCTGGCCGTGCGCTTCATCCGGTTCCTGGAGGTATCCGCTTACCCGGTCCGCGCGGGAACTCACGGCAACACCGCATTCGCCGCCATCCTGGCGCTCGATTACGCGAGAGCGGCAAGAAATCCCGATTTACAGAGCGCCATCGAGGCCACGGCGCGCGGCTGGTATCTCGGCGATCGCGACTATCCGCTGGCGTACGAGCCCTCGGCGGACGATTTTCTTTCCCCGGCGCTCGTCGAAGCGCTGCTGATGAAGCGCATCCTGCCCCAGCGGGATTTCGGCGAATGGTTGAAACGCTTCTTGCCGCCTGACCTGGGACCGCTCTCCCGACCGCCGACGGTCCTCGACCACGCCGATGCAAAGCAAAGCCACCTCGATGGGCTTTGCCTTTCACGCGCCTGGTGCTTCATTCATCTGGGCTTTGAAAAGCTCTCCATGGAACACCTGCAGGCGGGGATGCCGCACGTTGTCGGCGGCGACTACGCCGGCGAGCATTGGCTCGCCTCGTTCGCGTTGCTCGCGCTCAGCGCGGCAACGTCAAGAAGTCCTTGAAGCGTTCAGTTTGCTGTCGCTCTGGCAGAGTAGGCGCCGCTGTAGCACCATCGGCCCTCATGGCCGATTTCACCCCGTTCCGCATCCAGACTTCCGACCCGGAGGTTTCGATCGTCGGACGCCGCGGCGGCGAAGGGCCGCCGCTCCTGCTCCTGCACGGCAATCCGCTCACCAATCTCTCCTGGCAGCGCATCGCGCCGCGCCTCGCGCGCAGCTTCACCGTCGTTGCCACGGACCTGCGGGGCTACGGCGACAGCTCCAAGCCGCGCGGCAAGCCGGACCACTCCAATTACTCGTTCCGGCGCATGGCGCAGGACCAGATAGACGTGATGCGCGAGCTCGGTTTCGAGAAGTTCTTCGTCGCCGGCCACGACCGCGGCGCGCGCACGACGTTCCGCATGGCGCTCGACCATCCGGAGCGCGTGCTGAAGGCGGCATTCCTCGACATCCTGCCCACGCACCACGTCTGGACTGAGGTGAGCATGGCGTGGGCGATCAACTCGTACCACTGGATGTTCATGGCCCAGCCGTATGACTTTCCGGAGCGGCTGCTGCGCGGCAACGAGGAGTACTACATCCGCAAGAAGCTCACCAAGCAAGGGCTCGGCAAGGGCGGCTTCACCGAGGAGGAGATCCGCGAGTACGTACGCGTCTGCACCCCCGAGCAGATTCACGGCGTATGCGAGGACTACCGCGCCGCCGCCACCATCGACTTCGAGATGGACACCGCCGATTTCAACGCGGGCCGGAAGGTGGAATGCCCGGTGCTCGTGCTATGGGGCGAGCTCAGCCACACCGGCAAGCACTACCAGCCGCGCGCCGTTTGGCCGCGGTACTGCGCGAACGTCGTGCGCATGCAGTCGCTGCCGTGCGGGCACTATCCTAGCGAGCAGGCGCCGGAGCAGACCTCCGAGGAGCTGCAGCGCTTCTTCGCTGGTGCCTGATTGGGGCGCCACCTTATCTCGGCAGCTCTGAAAACCCCATGAGATATTCGTCGACCGCCCGCGCGCATTGGCGCCCCTCGCGAATCGCCCAGACCACGAGCGACTGGCCGCGGCGCACGTCGCCGGCGGCGAAAACTTTCGGCACCGAGGTGACGTAGGCACCCGGGCCCTCGGTGGGCGCCTTGGCGTTGCCGCGGGCGTCCTTCTGCACGCCGAACTCCTCGAGCATCGACTGCAGCGGCGAGACAAATCCCATGGCGAGCAGCACGAGATCGGCGGGGATCACCGTTTCAGAGCCGTCGACCTCGATCGGTTTTCCGTCCTTCCACTCGAGCCGGACGGTCTTCAGTGCCTTGAGCGCGCCTTTCTCGCCGATGAACTCCTTGGTCGCGATCGACCAGTCTCGGCTCACGCCTTCCTCGTGCGAGGACGAGGTGCGCAAGCGAGTCGGCCAGTAAGGCCACACCGGATTGCGCTCCACGTCCGGCGGCATCGGCAGGAGCTCGAACTGGGTGACGCTCTTCGCGCCATGCCGGTTCGACGTGCCGACGCAGTCGGAGCCGGTGTCACCGCCGCCGATGATCACCACGTGCTTGTCGGTCGCCCAGAGGTCCTTCACTTCCTGGTCGCCGGCGACGCGCTTGTTCTGCAGCGGCAGGAATTCCATGGCGTAGTGCACCCCGGCGAGCTCGCGTCCGCGGATCGGCAAGTCGCGCGGCTGCTCGGAGCCGGCAGCAAGGACCACGGCGTCGAAGCCCTCCAGTAGATCCTTGGGTGCAAGGCTTGCCTTCGCATCGCTGCCGACGCCGCGTCCCGGAGGTTGAACGCCGACCAGGATGCCGGTGCGGAACTTGACGCCCTCGGCGCGCATCTGCTCGAGGCGGCGGTCGATGACGCCTTTCTCCAGCTTGAAGTCCGGGATCCCATAGCGCAGCAGCCCGCCAATGCGATCGGACTTCTCGAACACCGTCACGTCGTGGCCGGTGCGCGCAAGCTGCTGCGCGCAGGCGAGCCCGGCGGGACCCGAGCCGACCACGGCGACCTTCTTGCCGCTCCGGTGGGCGGCGGGCTGCGCCCGCACCCAGCCCTCCTCCCACGCCTTGTCGATGATCGCGTGCTCGATCGACTTGATTCCGACGGGGTCCTCGTTGATGCGCAGGACGCAGGCTTCCTCGCACGGCGCCGGGCAGATGCGGCCGGTGAACTCTGGGAAGTTGTTGGTCGAGTGCAGCGTCTCGATCGCGTTCTTCCAGTCCTGGCGGTAAACGAGATCGTTGAAGTCGGGAATGATGTTGTTGACCGGGCAGCCCTGCATGCAGAACGGGATGCCGCAGTCCATGCAGCGCGCGCCCTGCACCCCGGCCGACTGGTCGTCGAGGCGCAGGTAGAACTCGCGGTAGTGCTTGCGCCGCGCCTCGACCGCCTCGTGCGGCTCTTCCAGGCGCTCGTATTCCAGGAACCCCGTGATCTTGCCCACTCGCGTCTCCCCTTAGGCCGCGACTTTCTTCTGCTGCAGCTCGGCGAGCGCCCTGCGGTATTCCTTCGGGAACACCTTCACGAACTTCGCGCGGTATTGCGCCCACCCGGCGAGGATCGCCTGCGCGCGCTTCGAATTGGTGTAGCGCGCGTGGTTCTCGATCAGGCGCCTGAGCCGCGCCTCGTCCTCGGGCTCGACGAGCGGCTCGAGGTCGACCATGGAGGTGTTGCAGCGCTTCGCGAACTCGCCTTCGAGGTCGAGCACGTACGCGTAGCCGCCCGACATCCCGGCAGCGAAGTTGCGCCCGGTCGTGCCCAGCACCACGACGATCCCGCCGGTCATGTACTCGCAGCCATGGTCGCCGACACCCTCGACGACCGCATGCGCGCCCGAGTTGCGCACCGCGAAGCGCTCTCCCGCCACGCCTCTGAAGTAGGCCTCGCCGGCGATCGCGCCATAGAGCACGACGTTGCCGGTGATGATGTTCTCGGTGGGCTCGCCGCGGAACTTGGGCGAGGGCTGCACCGAGATGCGCCCGCCCGAAAGACCCTTGGCGCAATAGTCGTTGGTGTCGCCCACGAGGTCGAGCGTCACGCCCTTGGCGAGGAAGGCGCCGAAGCTCTGGCCGGCCGAGCCGGCGAGGCGGATATGGACGGTGTCGTCGGGCAATCCCTCGTGGCCGTAGCGCTTGGCGATGTGCCAGGAAAGCATCGTGCCGACGGTGCGGTTGATGTTGCGGATCGGCGTCTCGATGGTCACCTTTTCGCCGCGCTCGAGCGCGGGTTGCGCGAGCTCGACCAGCCGGTTGTCGAGCGCCTTTTCCAGGCCGTGGTTCTGCTTCTCGCTGTTGAAGCGCGCCACCTCGGGCGGCATCTTCGGCATGTAGAAGACTTTGGAGAAGTCGAGGCCCTTCGCCTTCCAGTGCTCGAGGCCCTTCTTCATGTCGAGCAGCTCGGTTTTGCCGATCAGCTCGTTCAGCTGCCGTACGCCGAGCTGCGCCATCAGCTCGCGCGCTTCCTCGGCGACGAAGAAGAAGTAGTTCACCACGTGCTCGGGCTTGCCCTCGAACTTCCTGCGCAGCACCGGGTCCTGGGTGGCCACGCCCACCGGGCAGGTGTTGAGGTGGCACTTGCGCATCATGATGCAGCCTTCGACGACCAGCGGCGCGGTGGCGAAACCGAACTCGTCGGCGCCGAGGATCGCGCCGATCACCACGTCGCGCCCGGTCTTCATCTGGCCGTCGACCTGGACGCAGATCCTGCCTCTTAACCTGTTCAACACCAATGTTTGCTGGGTCTCCGCAAGCCCGAGCTCCCACGGCGTGCCGGCGTGCTTGATCGACGACCACGGCGAGGCGCCGGTGCCGCCGTCGTGCCCGGCGATGGTGACGTGGTCCGACTTGCCCTTGGACACGCCCGCCGCGATGGTGCCGACGCCGACCTCGGACACGAGCTTCACCGAGACGGCCGCTTCGGGATTGGAGTTCTTGAGGTCGTGGATGAGCTGCGCCAGGTCCTCGATCGAGTAGATGTCGTGGTGCGGCGGCGGCGAGATGAGCTCCACTCCCGGAGTCGAATAGCGTATCTCGGCGATGTACTCCGACACCTTGCGGCCGGGGAGCTGGCCGCCCTCGCCCGGCTTGGCGCCCTGCGCGATCTTGATCTGCAGCATCTCGGCGCTCGCGAGGTACTCGGCGGTGACGCCGAAGCGGCCGGACGCGACCTGCTTGATCTTCGACTTGAGCGAGTCGCCCTCGCGCAGTTCGATGTCGGTTTCCACCCGGCTCTTGCCCAGCCGCGACATCAGCGATTCGCCCGCCTTGATGGGCGCGTAGCGGCGCCGGTCCTCGCCGCCTTCGCCGGTGTTCGACCGGCCGCCGATGCGGTTCATCGCGATCGCGAGCGTGGTGTGCGCTTCGGTCGAGATCGAGCCGAGCGACATCGCGCCGGTGGAGAAGCGCTTGACAATCTCGGCTGCGGGCTCGACTTCCTCGATCGGCACGGGCTTGCGCTCGCCGAAGCGGAACTCGAACAGGCCCCGGAACGTCATGTGGCGCTTTGACTGGTCGTTGATGATCGCCGCGTAGTCCTTGTACGTGGCGTACGAGTTCGCGCGCGCCGCGTGCTGCAGCTTGGCGATCGCGTCGGGTGTCCAGGTGTGGTCCTCTCCGCGCACGCGCCACGCGTACTCGCCGCCTGCGTCGAGCATCGAGGCGAGCACCGGGTCGAGCGGGTCGAAGGCATCGCGGTGGATGCGGATTGCCTCTTCGGCGACGTCGAACAGACCGATGCCCTCGATGTTGGAGGCGGTGCCGGTGAAGTACTTGTCGACCAGCGACCTCGCCAGGCCGACCGCCTCGAAAATCTGCGAGCCGGTATAGGACATGTAGGTGGAGATGCCCATCTTGGACATCACCTTCTTCAGGCCCTTGCCGATCGCCTTGATGTAGTTCTTGACCGCCTTGGTCTTGTCGTTCGCGCTCGAAAGAATCGTCTCCAGCGCAAGATAGGGATGCACCGCCTCGGCGCCATAGCCGCCGAGGAGCGCGAAGTGGTGCACCTCGCGCGCGCTGCCGGTCTCAACCACCAGGCCGGTCGAGGTGCGCAGCCCCTTGCCCACGAGGTGCTGGTGGATGGCCGACAGAGCCAACAGCGCCGGAATGGCAACCCGGTCCTTGTCGACGTTGCGGTCCGAGATGACGATGATCGAATAGCCCGAGCGCACCGCGTCCTCGGCTTGGGCCGCGAGCGAGGCGAGGCTCGCCTCGACCGCTTCCTTGCCCCAGGCGACGGGGTAGGTGATGTCGAGCTCCCAGGACTTGAACTTGCCCGAGGTGTAGCGCTCGATATGCCGGATCTTCTCCATCTCGAAGAAGTCGAGCACCGGCTGCGACACCTCGAGGCGCAGCGGCGGGTTGAGCTCGTCGATTCCCAGGAGGTTCGGCTTGGGGCCGATGAACGACACCAGCGACATCACCAGCTCCTCGCGGATCGGATCGATCGCGGGGTTGGTGACCTGGGCGAAAAGCTGCTTGAAGTAGTGATACAGCGTCTTGTTCTTGTTCGAGATCACCGCGAGCGGCGAGTCGTTGCCCATCGAGCCGACCGGCTCCTCGCCGTTCGCCGCCATCGGCTGCATGATGAACTTCAGGTCTTCCTGCGTGTAGGCGAAGGCCTGCTGGCGGTCGAGAGCCGCGACCTGCGACTTGAGCGGCGGGGTCTTCTCGGTCTCGACCTCGTCGAGCTTGACGCGGATGCGCTCGATCCACTCGGCGTACGGCCGGGCGTTCGCGAGCGAGTCCTTGAGCTCCTTGTCGTCGACGATGCGGCCCTTCTCGAGGTCGACCAGGAACATCTTGCCCGGCTGCAGGCGCCACTTCTTGACCACTTTTTCCTCGGGCACCGGCAGGCAGCCGCACTCCGAGCCCATGATGACGAGGTCGTCGTCGGTGACGATGTAGCGCGAGGGCCGCAGGCCGTTCCGGTCGAGCGTGGCGCCGATCTGGCGCCCGTCGGTGAAGGCGATCGACGCGGGGCCGTCCCACGGCTCCATCATCGCGGCGTGGTACTCGTAGAACGCCCGGCGCGCCGGATCCATCAGCGTGTGGTTCTCCCACGCTTCGGGGATCATCATCATCATGGCGTGGGCGACGGAGTAGCCGCCCATTACCAGCAGCTCGAGCGCGTTGTCGAAGGACGCCGAGTCGGACTGGCCGTCGTAGATGAGCGGCCAGATCTTGTCGAGGTCCTTGCCGAGGATCGGCGAGGAGATTGCGCCCTGGCGCGCGCGGATCCAGTTGACGTTCCCGCGCAGCGTGTTGATCTCGCCGTTGTGGCAGATCATGCGGAAGGGGTGCGCGAGGTCCCAGGACGGGAAGGTGTTCGTGGAGAAGCGCTGGTGCACCAGCGCCAGCGCGGACTCGACGCGCGCGTCCTTCAGCTCGAGGTAGTACTCGCCGACCTGGTAGGCGAGCAGCATTCCCTTGTAGCAGATAGTGCGCGCCGACATCGAGGGCACGTAGAAGGCCTTGGCGTGCTGCAGCTTGAGCGCCTGGATCGCGTGGCCCGAGCTCTTGCGGATGATGTAGAGCTTGCGCTCGAGCGCGTCGGTGACGGTGACGCCGCGGCCGCGGCCGATGAACACCTGGCGGATCACGGGCTCGAGCTTCTTCGCCGCCTCCGCGAGGTCGCTCGAATCGACCGGCACGTCGCGCCATCCGAGCAGCACCTGCCCCTCGTCCTTGATCGCGCGCTCGATCTCGTACTCGCAGGCGATGCGGGAGGCGGGGTCGCGGGGCAGGAACACCATGCCTACGCCGTACTGCCCCGCCGGCGGCAGCTTTACGCCCTGCTTCGCCATCTCGTCGCGAAAGAAGCGGTGCGGAATCTGGATCAGGAGCCCCGCGCCGTCGGAGAGCTTCGGGTCGTAGCCCACCGCGCCGCGGTGCGTCAGGTTGCGCAGGACGGTGAGGCCCTGCTCGACGATGGTGTGCGACTTCTTGCCCTTGATGTTGGCGACGAAGCCCACGCCGCAGGCATCGTGCTCGTTGGCGGGGTGGTACAGACCTTGGGGCAGCGGCAAGCTCATGGCGGAACTGACAAATATACAATTACTGCGCTGCAGCGACAATGGCCTGGCGGACACGCTCGTCTTCGACCCCGCCGCGCAGCGCGGCTCGCCCCAGTGCCTCGAGCACCACGAAGCGGAGCTTCCCCTGCGCCGCCTTCTTGTCGCCCGCCATCAGCTCCATGAGTCGCTCGGGGGCAAGCGCCGGACCGCGGGTCGGCAGTCCGGCCTTGGCGAGAAGGCGCTTCACCCGATCCACTTCCGTTTTTCCGATGAGATTCAACCCCAGCGAGAGCTCGGCCGCCATGGCCATCCCGGCGGCGATCGCCTCCCCGTGCAGCCAGGCGCCGTAGCCCGCGCCCGCCTCGATCGCATGGCCGAAGGTATGGCCGAAATTGAGCAGCGCCCGCACGCCGGCCTCGCGCTCGTCGGCGGCCACGATCGCGGCCTTCAGCTCGCAGCATCGCTTCACGACATGGGTCAGGGCCGGCCGCTCGCGATTCAGAACGTTCCCGACATTCGCTTCGAGCCATCCGACGAACGCGAGGTCGAGCGCAAGAGCATGCTTGATCACTTCGGCCAGCCCCGCGCGCAGTTCGCGGTCGGGAAGCGTGTCGAGCGTCGCCACGTCCGAGATCACGGCGAGCGGCTGGTGGAAGGCGCCGATCATGTTCTTGCCGCGCGCGTGATTGATCGCGGTCTTGCCGCCGACCGAGGAGTCGACCTGTGCGAGCAGCGTGGTCGGCACCTGCAGGAACGGGATTCCGCGCTGATAGACCGCGGCGGCGAAGCCGGCCAAGTCGCCCACGACCCCACCGCCGAGGGCCACGAGCAGGGTATCGCGCCCGCAGCGTGCCGCGAGCAGCGCGTCGAAGACTTTCTGGAGGGTCTGCCAGTCTTTGGCGCCTTCGCCGTCGGGAACGAGGATTTCGGTGACCCGCACCCCCTGCAAGGCCTGCTTGAGCTTCGAGAGGTAGAGCGGGGCGACCACCTGGTTCGTCACGATCGCCGCGCTGCCGCCGCCGAGGTAGGGCCGGTAGAGCTCCGGCCGTCCGAGCAGCCCGGCGCCGATGTGAATCGGGTAGGAGCGCTCGCCCGGGTTGGACGACAAGGCTACGCCGAGCGTTTCCATTGCTCCTCCAGCCGCTCGACGAGGTCGCGCACCAGGAACTGGACGCTCTGGGCACCGGTGTCGACCACCAGGTCGGCGACGCCGCGATAGAGCGCATCGCGCTCGGCGTGCAGCGCGCGCAGCCGCGCGAGCGGCTCGGCGGTGGCGAGCAGCGGGCGGTTTCGGTCGTGGCGCACGCGCTCGTAGAGGTCCTCGGGCCGCGCGTTCAGATAGATCACGGTGCCACGCGCCGAAAGGCGCCGGCGGCTGTCCGCGTTGAGCACGGCGCCGCCCCCCGTAGCGAGCACGATGCCTTCCATCGCGGCGAGCTCGGCGATCGCCTGCTCCTCGCGGGCGCGAAATCCCGCCTCGCCCTCGATCTCGAAAATGAGCGGAATCTTCACCCCGCAGCGCTCCTCGATCTCGTGGTCGGAATCGAAGAAGCGCAGCTTGAGGCGCCGGGCGAGCAGCCGGCCGACGGTGGTTTTGCCGGCCCCCATCAGGCCGACCAGGAAGATGTTCCCCGGCTTCACCCCGGCATTGTAGGAACAAACGCCGGGGTGTGCGGCGCGCGCGCCTCAGGGGGTGTGCGGCGCGCGCGCCTCAGCGGACCGTGAGGCGCTCGTTGACGATGCGCGGCGTGATGAACACCAGCAGCTCGGTCTTGTTGCTCGAGGTGCTGGTGTTGCGGAAGAAGTACCCGAGCACGGGAAGGTCGCCGAGCAGCGGGACCTTGGTGACGTCGGTGCGGTCGTTCTGCTCGTAGATGCCGCCGATGACCACGGTGCCGCCGTTCTCGACCAGCACCTCGGTCTTGACGTGCTTGGTGCTGATCTGGACGCCGGCGGGCGTGGTCGCGCCCGGCTGGTCCTTGTTCACGTCCAGGGTCATGATGATGTTGCCGTCCGGCGTGATCTGCGGCTTCACCTTCAGCGAGAGGTTGGCCTTGCGGAAGCTCACCGAGGTGGCGCCGGAAGAGGTGGCCTGCTGGTACGGAATCTCGGTGCCCTGCTCGATGACCGCCTCGGCCTGGTTCGCGGTCAGTACCCGCGGGCTGGCGATGATCTTGCCCCGGCCGTCGGACTCGAGCGCCGAGATCTCGAGGCTGAGGAACCGCGTCAGGGCGCTGTTGAACAGCGTGAACGCCAGCTGCCCGGCGTTGAACGAGTTCAGGCCTGCGGCCGGCAAGTTGCTGTTCAGTCCCGGCCCGTTGATCACGGGCTGGCCCTGCACGATGCCCATCGCCTGCCCGTTGTTCGCGATTTCTGCGCCGATGTTCATGCCGACGTTCAGCCCGTTGCCCGGTCCGCCGAAGGGGCGCCGGTTCTGGAATCCGGTTTCGATCAGGCCGAGGCGCGCGCCCAGGTTCTTGGCGAAGGCGTCGTTCGCTTCGACGATGCGCGCCTCGATCATCACCTGGCGCACCGCGACGTCGATCTGCGAGATCAGGCGGCGCACCTCGTCGAGGCGGCTCGGCACGTCCTGGACGAACAGGGTGTTGGTGCGCGCGTCGACCACCGCGCTGCCGCGCTTGGACAGGATGCGCTGCGCGGGATCCGAGAGCAGCTTCTGCACGTCGGCGGCCTTCTGGTAGCTCATCTGGAACGACTCGGTGCGGGTCTGCTCCAGGTCGTTGATCTGCTGCGCCGCCTCGAGCGCGAGCTTCTCGCGCGTCGCGAGCTCGTCGCGCGGCGCGATCCAGATCACGTTGCCTGCGCGGCGGCTGTCGAGGCCGCGGGTCTGCAGGATGATCTCGAGCGCCTGGTCCCAGGGCACGTCCTTCAGGCGCAGGGTGATGTTGCCCGAGACGGTGTCGCTCGTAATGATGTTGAGGTCCGTGAAGTCGGCGATGACATTCAACACCGCCCGTACCTCGACGTTCTGGAAGTTGAGCGACAGCTTCTCGCCGGTGTAGCGGCCGCGCTGGGTCGCGCGCGATGGATCCGCGCTCACCGGCTTCACCTCGAGCACGAACTGGGTGTCGGACTGGTAGGCGTTATGCTCCCACTGGCCGCGCGGCTCCACGATCATGCGCACGTTCTCGCCCTGCTGGAACGTGTTGATGGCGTTGACGGGGGTGGCGAAGTCGACCACGTCGAGGCGGCGGCGCAGGTTCTCGGGCAGCGCCGTCTTCAGGAAGTCGACCACGATGTTCTGCCCCTGCGTGCGGATGTCGATGCCGGTGGTGGTATCGGAGAGATCCACCACCACGCGGCCCTCGCCGCCGCGGCCGCGGCGGAAGTCGACGTCGCGGATCTGGTGCTTGGCGTCGCCGCGGCCCTCGGCGAAGCGCGACACCTGGCCGCCGGGCGCGGTCTGCGCCACCGGCGGCTCGGACAGCGTGATCACCACGGTGCGCCCGTCGAGCGCCGTCTCGTGCGGCACGGGGCGCCGCAGGTTGAGCACGAGGCGCGTGCGCTCTGCGCCCTGCACCACGTTCATGCTGCGCAGCTCGCCCTGGGAGATGTCCTGGTTCGAGCGGCCGAGGCCGTTGGTGGTGTTGGCGAAGTCGAATGCGATGCGCGCCGGGTTGGCCACCGCGAAGTTGGGCGGCGCGCTGCGCAGCGGCTCCTTGGTGGTGATCCGCACGATGGTCTTGCCGCCCTGCTGCGTCACCTCGAAGTTTTCGATGGTGTTGGCCGGAGCCTGCGCCTGCGCCGTTGCCGCGCAGGCAAGCCAGAACAGCAGGCTGCAAGCGATTGTGATCGCCTTGTTCATCTTTTTGTCTCCACCAATTGCAGCGCGCTGTTGCGCTCGATCCACTCGCCGCCGCCGTCCTGGATCAGCTCCTTGAGGGCGATCTGGCCCTCGTCGATCCCGGTGACGACGCCGAAGTTCTGGCCCATGTAGTTGCCCTTGCGCACTCGATAGAGGTTCGGGCCCGCCTTGACGAGGGCGAAGGTCTCCCTGTCCTGGGTGATCGTGCCCATCATCTGGATCGACTCGAGCGGGAACGCCTCGAGCGGCTCCTTGGGCCGGTCGCGCTCCTTCTCGATGCGCGCGTTGTTCGCGCTCGGGCTGAGCTTGCGCTGCGCCACGTCGATGCGCTGCGGGCGGAACGGGTCGATCTGCCCTTCGGCGGTGTACGGCACCGGTTCGTAAGGCTTCACCTGCGGCAGCGGGTCGACGCGGCCGCGGAAGTCCTTGGTGAGCTGGCCGAGCTCCTGCTTGAGGTCGCTGTGCTCGTCGCCGGCGCAGGCGGCCAGCGCGAGCGCCGCGACCAACAGAAGAAGGTTCTTTTTCACTTCGCCGCCTTCTTGGCCGCCGCGGCCGCCTTGCGCTGCTGCGCCACTTCCTGGTCGTCCAGGTAGCGGAAGGTGCGCGCGACGACCTCCATGGTGAGATTGCCGTCCTTGCTGGTGTCGATCTTCACGTCGTTCAGGGTCACGATGCGCGAGAGCTGGCCGACGTCGCTCGCAAACGCGCCCATGTCGTGGTAGTTGCCGCCGACCTTCACCTGGATGGGAAGCTCGGCGTAGAACTCGCGCAGCGTCTCCTGCGGCGCGGGCTTGAACAGCTCGAACTGCAGGCCGCGGCCGAGACCGGCCTGGTTGATGTCGACGAGCAGCGCGTCCATCTGCGACTTGTTGGGCAGCTGGCGCAGCAGCGCGCCGAACTGCGTGTCGATCTCGCGCAGCTGCTGGCGGTGCAGGTCGAGGTTGACCGCCTGGCGCTTCTTGCCGAGGTAGTCCTGCTTGAGCTTGACCTCGTCGGCGCGGCCGGCTTCGAGCTGGTCGATCTGGCCCTGCGTATCGGCGAAGAAGCCCGCCACCGGGATGCCGATCAGGATGGCGAGCAGCACCAGGATCTTGGGCGCCCAGTGCCAGGTGCCCGGGTCCTGCCAGTTGGTCTTCTTGAACTCGTCGAGGAGCGCGTTGAAGTTGATCGCCATGGGCTAGCCTTTCACCGCCGCGGGCTTGGCCGGCGGCTTGGCGCTCGCCTTGTCGTCCTTCGCCTCCGGACGCTTGACGTCGAAATACAGGTTGAATTCGGAGACCCTGCGCTTGTCCACGCTGGCGGCCTTGACCTCGACCAGCCCCGGGTTGGCGAGCCAGGGCGAGGACTCGATGTTGCGCATCAGGGTGGAGACGCGCGCGTTCGACTGGGCGTAGCCGACGACGGTGATGCGCAAGCCCCGCTGCACCATCGACTTGAGATACACGCCCTCGGGCATCTGGCGCACCAGCTCGTCGAGCAAGTGCACGGTCTGCGCGCGGTCGGTCTGCAGCGTCTCGATCACCTGCTTGCGGGCGAGGAGCGCGGCGATCTCGTCCTTCAGCTTGTTGATCTCGGCGATCTCCTTGTCGAGCTTGGCGATCTCGCTCTTGAGGAAGCGGTTGCGCTCGATCTGGCTGTCGATCTTGGCGGCGTAGAAGCCGTGCATCGCGACGACGATCAGCGCGCCGAGCAGCGCGGTGCCGCCGGCGACCACGAAGAAGTGCTGCCGTGCGCGCTTGCGCCGCTCGGAGCGGTGCGGCAGGAGGTTGATGCGGGCCATCATTGGGGATCGAACCTCCGCATGGCGAGCCCGCAGGCGACGATCAGCGAGGGCGCGTCGATCATGAGGCGCTTCAGCTGCACGCGCGGGGAGGTCTGCATCGAGGCGAACGGGTTGGCGACGCTGGTGGCGACCTGCGTGCGCGCGTTGACCACGGCGTCGAGGCCGGGAATCACCGCCGAGCCGCCGGCGAGCAGGATGTGGTCGATGCTGTGGTACTGGGTCGAGGTGAAGAAGAACTGCAGCGCGCGCTGCACTTCCATGGACAGGTTCTCCATGAACGGGCGCAGCACCTCGGCCTCGAAGTCGTCCGGCAGGCCGCCCGAGCGCTTGGCGTTCTCGGCCTCGTCCGGGCTCATGCCGTAGCGGGTGGCGATGTCCTGGGTGAGCTGGTTGCCGCCGAAAGCCTGCTCGCGCGTGTAGATCGACTGGTCATTGCGCAGCACCGTCACGTTCATGACGTTGGCGCCGATGTCCACGACCGCCACGTTCTGGTCCTTGCCGCCGTTCGGCAGGCTCTGCACCACCAGGCCGAGCGCCGCCTGCTGCGCGAAGGACTCGACGTCCATCACCAGCGCCTTCAGGCCGGCGGACTCGGCCACCGCCACGCGGTCCTCGACCTTCTCCTTGCGCGTCGCCGCGATCAGGACTTCCTGCTCCTCCGGGCTGTTCGGGGCCGGACCGAGCGAGTGGAAGTCGAGGTTCACCTCGTCGAGCGCGAACGGGATGTACTGGTTCGCTTCGCTCTCGACCTGCATCTCGAGCTCTTCCTCGCGCAGGCCCGCGCCGAGCACGATCTTCTTCGAGATCACCGCGCCCGTCGGCACCGCCATGGCGACGTGCTTGGTGCGGGTCGCCAGGCGCTTGTGCGCGCGGCGCACCGCTTCGGTCACGGCTTCGAGGTTGTTGATATTGCCGTCGACGACGGCATCGCGCGGCAGCGGCTCGATGGCATAGCGCTCGACGCGGTAGGCGGACTTACCCGCGTCGACGATCTCGAGCATCTTCACCGAGGAAGAGCTGATGTCGAGTCCAAAGAGCGGCGGCGCCTTCGGCTTGAAGAGGTCGAATTCCATTCGGGGCAGATTCCCTTGGTTTCTCGTCGCCTTTGGGTTATTTTCGGTTTTTCTTTTTTCTTACCGATGCTTAGAAGCGATAAGTAGAATCAGCGTTAAACGATAGCAACAAGCCCCGTAGGTGTCTAGTCAATTTTCCACAAGGCGAAGGGGGTATCATGCGCGAAGTGCGGCACCGGTCTCGACAACATGCGGGTAACGCTTAACCCTTGAAGTGGCTTAGATTTCTCGCCTTTCCGCTGCTCCTGGCGGGGGGCTTTTTGGTGACTTGCGTGCTGCTGCTGGCGCTCACCATCGCGCTCGCCTATCCCAACCTGCCTTCGCTCCAGGCGCTGACCGAGTACCAGCCCAAGATTCCCCTGCGCATCTACACCGCGGAAGGCGTTCAGATCGGCGAATTCGGCGAGGAGCGGCGCGCCGTGGTGGCGATCGCCGAGGTGCCCGACGCGCTGAAGAACGCGATCATCGCGGCCGAGGACGAGCGCTTCTACGAGCACGCCGGCATCGACTACATCGGCGTGCTGCGCGCCGCCTACATGAACCTGATCTCCGGCGGCCGTCGGCAGGGCGCGAGCACGATCACGATGCAGGTGGCGCGGAACTTCTTTCTCTCCTCGGAGAAGACCCTCACGCGCAAGCTCTATGAAGCGCTGCTCGCATTCAAGATCGAGCACAGCCTGTCCAAGGAGCAGATCCTCGAGCTCTACGTCAACCAGATCTATCTGGGCCAGCGCGCCTATGGGTTCGGCGCCGCTTCGCAGATCTACTTCGGCAAGGCGCTCGACAAGCTGAACCTGGCCGAGACTGCGATGCTCGCGGGGTTGCCGAAGGCGCCCTCGCTCTACAACCCGATCGCGAACCCCCAGCGTGCCAGGCAGCGCCAGCACTACGTGCTGCGGCGGATGGCCGAGCTGGGCCACATCACGCCGGCGCAGTACGAAGAGGCAATCCAAGCACCCATCAGGCCCAAAAGGGAAGTGAACGAATACTCCGTTCACGCCGAATACGCCGCCGAGATGGTGCGCCAGGCGATCGCCGAGCACTATCCGGACGAGGTCTACAGCCGCGGTTTCCGCGTCTACACGACCATCCGGAAGGCTGACCAGGAAGCGGCGTACGCGTCGCTGCGCAAGGGCGTGCTCGACTACGACCGGCGCAACGGCTACCGGGGTCCGGAGGGCTTTTCCGAGCTGCCGGCGAAGCCGGACGAGGACGACTACGAGGAGGCTCTAAACGAGCACCCCGACAACGACGATCTGCTCGCCGCCGTCGTCACCGCGGTCGATGCCAAGCAGATCGAGGCCGCTCTGCGTACCGGCGAGAAGGTCACCCTGGCGGGGGAGTCGCTGCGCTTCGCCGGACGCGCGCTCGACGCCAAGACCGCGCCGCAGAAGCGCATCCGCCGCGGCTCGATCATCCGGGTACAGCGCGATTCGCCGGCCAAGCCCTGGCAGATCGTGCAGCTGCCCGAGGTAGAGTCGGCCTTCATTTCGCTCGACCCCCAGGACGGCGCGGTGCGTGCGCTGGTGGGGGGCTTCGACTTCAACCGCAACAAGTTCAACCACGTCACCCAGGCCTGGCGGCAGCCGGGCTCCTCGTTCAAGCCCTTCATCTACTCGGCCTCGCTCGAAAAGGGCTTCACGCCCGCGACCGTGATCCCCGACGAGCCGGTGGTGCTGGAGGCCGAGCAGACCGGCAGCCAGCGCTGGGAGCCGAAGAATTTCGACGGCAAGTTCGAGGGCCCCATGCGCCTGCGCACCGCGCTCGCCAAGTCGAAGAACATGGTGTCGATCCGGATCCTCGAGGCGATCGGGCCGAAATACGCCCAGGAGTACGTGACCCGCTTCGGCTTCGAGCCCGAGAAGCATCCTCCGTACCTCACCATGGCGCTCGGCGCGGGCTCCGTGACCGCCTGGCAGATGGCACGCGCCTACGCGGTGTTCGCGAACGGCGGCTACCTCGTGCAGCCCTATTTCATCCTGAAGATCGTCGACGACCGCGGCACGCCGCTCGCGCTGGCAAACCCCAAGCGCGCCGGCGATGAGACCCTGCGCGTGCTCGATCCGCGCAACGCCTTCATCATGGACCACATGATGCAGGACGTGACGCGCTACGGCACCGGCGCGCGCGCCACGCGCCTCGGCCGCAACGACCTCGCCGGCAAGACCGGAACCACGAACGAGTTCGTCGACGCGTGGTTTGCCGGCTACCAGCCGAACCTCGTCGGGATCGCCTGGATGGGCTTCGACCAGCCGAAGAGCCTGGGCCGCAACCAGACCGGCGCGGCGGTCGCGCTTCCGATCTGGATCGGCTACATGGACAAGGCGCTCAAGGACATTCCCGAGGCGCCACGCACCGTCCCCGTCGGCGTCGTCAGCGTGCCGGTGATGGGTGTCCTGGGCGAGGGGCGCCTCGCGCCGGAATACTTCTATCAGGAAGCGGTCCCGCCGTCCGAGGTGCTCCAGCCCATCGTTCCGCTGGTGGCACCGTTAGGGCCGGGCGAGACGCCGCCCTGAACGGCGCCTCAGCCGCAAACTAGGCGGACAGGATCACGCCGGTACCGCTCTGGGCGGAGACCAGCTTGGAGAGCGCGGCGAACAGCTCCGTGCCATCGCGCGTGTCCCGCCAGGCCGAGCCGTCCCAGCGGAAGTGAAAACCGCCCGAGCGCGCTGCGACCCAGATTTCGCGCGCCGCGCCGTGCCGGTTCACGATGATCTTGGAGCCGTTGCCGAACTCGAGCTCGAGCACGCCGCCCTCCTTGAGCTCGACGTCGGCGTCGATCCCGCTCTCATCCAGCGCGCGCTCGATCCTGTTCAGGGCCTGGGTCGCAAGGGCTTCGAATTGGCGCTCATCCATGGGTTAACATGCGGATTTTATGCGCTTCCTTCCCGTGTTGGTCGCCTTGGCGCTGGCCGCGACCGCATGCGGGCAGAAAGGCGCGCTGTACCTGCGCGACAAGCCTCCGCCGGGGGTGAAGCCGGCAAAGCCGCCGCCGCCGAAGCCGGTCCCCTATCCCGACGCCGAGGTCGAAGAGAAGAAGTAGGGCCGTGAGCCATACCTACCGCGAGGGCGTTCTGCACGCCGAGGAGGTGCCGCTCGATGATATCGCGCGGCGCTTCGGCACGCCCTGCTACGTATATTCGCGCGCGGCGATCGAATCCGCCTACGGCGAGTTCGCGCGCGCGCTGCGCGGCCGTGAGTCGCTCATCTGCTATTCGGTCAAGGCGAACTCCAACCTCGCGGTGCTCGCGCTGCTCGCGCGCCTCGGCGCGGGCTTCGACATCGTCTCGGGCGGCGAGCTTGCGCGGGTGCTCGCGGCGGGCGGCGATCCGGGCAAGACACTGTTCTCGGGCGTGGGCAAGAGCGAACGCGAGATCCGCCTTGCGCTCGAAAAGGGCATCGGCTGCATCAACGTGGAGTCTGAAGCCGAGCTTGCGCGCGTCGATCGAATAGCGCGCGGCCTCGGCCGGCGCGCACCGATCGCGCTGCGCGTCAATCCGGACATCGACCCGAAGACCCATCCGTACATCTCCACCGGGCTGCGCGAGAGCAAGTTCGGCGTCGCGCACGGTGACGCCGAGCGGCTCTACCAGCGCGCCGCCAGCCTGAAGGCGATCGAAGTGGTGGGAATCGGCTGTCACATCGGCTCGCTCCTGACCGAAGCCGGGCCGTTCGTCGCCGCGGCGGAGCGTCTGGCGGCACTGGTCGAACGATTGGAAAGGCTCGGCATCCAACTGAAGCACATCGACGTCGGCGGCGGCATCGGCATTCGCTACCGGGACGAAACGCCCGAGCCCGTCGCCGCCTTCGTCGCTGGCACGCTGGCGGCGCTCGGCGCTCGCCGCGAAACCGTCGTGTTCGATCCCGGACGTTCCATCGTGGGGAACGCCGGGGTGCTGCTTACGCGGGTGGAATACGTGAAACCGGGCTTTCTGGTGGTCGACGCCGCCATGAACGACCTCGTCCGGCCCGCGCTTTACGGCGCGTGGCACGAGGTGCGGCCGGTGCGGGAATCCGCGCCGGCCGATACTGTTTACGACATTGTCGGCCCGGTGTGCGAGAGTGCCGATTTTCTCGCCAAGGGTCGCCGCCTCGCTGCCGTGGAGGGCGACCTGCTCGCCGTGCTCTCCGCCGGCGCCTATGGGATGTCCATGAGTTCCAACTACAATTCGCGGCCCCGAGCGGCCGAGGTTCTGGTCGACCGTGCGACGGCCCATTTGGTGCGACGCCGCGAGTCGGTGGACGACTTGATTGCCCACGACCGCATTCCGGCATGACAATCGTCGGTTCATGACCGCTTCCAGCCGCCGCCGAGTGTTCGCCGTTGCCGTGGCGGTCGCGGTCGCCGCGGCGGTGGGGTTGGGAAGCTACCTGATCGTCGCCGACGGCAGGACGGCGAAGAACGCCAAGGAAGGCGGCAAGGGCAAGGGCGGCGGCGGCGCCGTGCCGGTGACGGTGGCGCGCGTGGTGCAGGAAACCGTGCCCGTGCGCATCAACGCCATCGGCAACGTCGAAGCGTTTTCGACCGTGCAGGTCAAGGCGCGCGTCGACGGCCAGATCACCGAGGTCAACGTGCGCGAAGGCGCGCCGGTGAAGAAAAACGACGTGCTGTTCCGCATCGATCAGCGCCCTTACCAAGCCGCGCTGCGACAGGCCGAGGCCAACGCCTTGCGCGACGCGGCGGCGCGCGACCACAGTGCGTCGCAGGAGAAGCGCTATCTCGAGCTCCTCGAGAAGAACTTCATCTCCAAGGACGCGTACGCGCAGATCCGCACCAACGCGGCCACCGCCGACGCGACCGCCAAGGCGAGCCAGGCCGCGCTCGAGAACGCGCGCCTCAACCTCGAGTACTGCACCATCCGCTCGCCGCTCGAAGGCTACGTCGGCCGCGTGCTGCTCCAGGCGGGCAACATGGTGCGGGCGAACGACGTCAACCCGCTGCTGGTGATCAACCAGGTGCGGCCGATCTACGTCAACTTCGCCGTGCCGGAGCAGAACCTGCCCGAAGTGCGCCAGCACATGGCGAAAGGCCCGCTCACGGTCGAAGTGACGCCGCCGGAGTCCCAGCAGGCGCGCCCGAGCGGGCGGCTCATCTTCATCGACAACGCGGTCGATCCGAGCACCGGTACGATCCGCATGCGCGCGCAGTTCGACAACGCGGACGCCGCGCTCTGGCCGGGGCAGTTCGTCAACGTCAGCACGCGCCTCTACGAGCAGCCCGACGCGCTTGTGATTCCCTCCACCGCCGTACAGACCGGTCCGGACGGCCAGTACGTCTACGTGGTCAACGCTGAAATGGTCGCCGATCTGCGGCGCATCGCGGTGCAGCGCACCGATGGGGAGCGCACCATCGTCGCCAAGGGCCTGGCCAGGGACGAGCTGATCGTGGTTCGCGGCCAGCTGCGCCTGGGTCCGAAGACCAGGGTGCAGCTCGCCAAGCCTGGAGCGGAGGCGTCGTGAATTTCTGCGAGCCGTTCGTCCGGCGCCCGGTGATGACGATCCTGGTCATGGCCGGAATCCTGATCTTCGGCCTCGCCGCCTATCGCCTGCTGCCGGTCTCGACCCTGCCCAACGTCGACTTTCCGACCATCCAGGTCACCGCCGAGCTGCCCGGCGCGAGCCCGGACACCATGGCCTCGGCGGTGGCGACCGTGCTCGAGCGCCAGTTCTCGACCATCGCCGGCATCGACGAGATGACCTCGATCAGCGGCCAGGGCGTCACCCGCGTGACGATCCAGTTCGCGCTCGACCGCGACATCGACGCCGCCGCGCAGGACGTAAACTCGGCGATCGCCTCGGCGGCGCGCCAGCTTCCGGCCACCATGCCCGCGCCGCCTTCATTCCGCAAAGTGAACCCGGCGGACTTCCCTATTTACTACCTCGCGCTCACCTCGAGCGCGCTGCCGCTCTCCACGGTCAACGAATACGCCGAGACTTACCTCGCGCAGCGCATCTCCACGATCAACGGCGTGGCGCAGGTGCAGGTGTTCGGCCAGCAGAAGTACGCGGTGCGCGTGCAGGTCGACCCGAACGCGCTCGCCGCGCGCGGCGTGGGCATCAACGAGGTCGAGCAGGCGGTGGCCCAGGCGAACGTCAACCTGCCCACCGGGACCCTGTACGGCAAGGACCGCATGTTCGCGGTGCAGGCCACCGGCCAGCTGCAGGACGCGCAGGCCTTCCGGCCGGTCATCGTCACCTACCGCAACGGCTCGCCGATCCGCCTGCAGGAGCTCGGCCGCATCGTCGACGGGGTGCAGAACGACAAGGTGGCGGCGTGGTTCAAAGGCAAGCGCGGCATCGTGCTCGCGATCCAGCGCCAGCCCGGCACCAACACCATCGAGGTGGTCGACTCGATCAAGAGCCTGCTGCCGACCTTCCGCGCCGAGGTGCCGCCGGCGATCGACATCGAGACGCTGTTCGACCGCTCGGTCACGATCCGCGCCTCGGTCGGCGAGGTGCAGTTCACGCTCTACCTCGCGCTCGCGCTGGTGGTGATGGTGATCTTCCTCTTCCTGCGCAACATCCCCGCCACGGTGATCCCGTCGGTCGCGCTGCCGATGTCGATCATCGGCACCTTCGCGGTGATGTACCTCTTCGGCTACAGCCTGGACAACATCTCGCTCATGGCGCTCACCCTGTGCGTGGGCTTCGTGGTCGACGACGCCATCGTGATGCTCGAGAACATCACGCGCCACATCGAGATGGGCAAGAGCGTGCTGCAGGCCACCCTCGACGGCTCGCGCGAGATCGTGTTCACCATCATCTCGATGACCATCTCGCTTGCCGCGGTGTTCATCCCGGTGCTGTTCATGGGCGGCATCCTCGGCCGCCTGCTGCACGAGTTCGCGGTGACCATCATGGCCGCGGTGCTCATCTCGGGCTTCGTCTCGCTGACGCTCACGCCGATGATGTGCAGCCGCATCCTCAAGCCGCACAGCGCCGAGGCGCGGCACGGCCGTCTCTACTGGGCGTTCGAGCGCGGCTTCGACGCGTGGCGCAACGCCTACGACGTGTCGCTGGGCTGGACCCTGCGCCACCAGCGCGTGGTCATGCTCGCCTTCCTGTGCGTCTGCGTGCTGACCGGCGTGCTCTTCGCGCGCGCCCCCAAGGGCTTCCTGCCGAGCGAGGACTCCGGGCAGCTCTTCTGCTCGGTCGAGGGACCGCAGGACATCTCCTTCGACGCGATGATGGACCTGCAGCAGCAGGTCGCCTCGATCATCGGCGCCGACCCGAACGTCGAGGCGGCGATGTCGTTCGTCGGCGCGAGCGGCTCCTCGGCCTCGCTCAACGTCGGGCGCATCACCATCACGCTCAAGCCGTTCGGACAGAGAAAGCACGCCGACCAGGTGGTGCGCGAGCTGCGGCCGAAGGTGGCCAACGTGCTCGGCGCCAAGGTGTTCATCCAGAACGTGCCGGCGATCCGCATCGGCGGCAACCTCACCAAGAGCCCCTACCAGTACGTGGTGCGCAGCGCGAACAGCGAGGAGCTCTACCACTGGGCGCCGCTCATCGAGCAGAAGCTGCGCACGCTGCCGGGCGTGATCGACGTCACGAGCGACCTGCAGATCACGCGGCCCGAGGTCACCGTCGAGATCCAGCGCGAGAAGGCCTCGGCCCTCGGCGTCTCGGCGCAGCAGATCGAGATGGCGCTCAACAATGCCTACGGCGCGCGCCAGGTGTCGACCATCTACACCGCCACCAACCAGTACTGGGTGATCCTCGAGCTGGCGCAGCGCTACCAGACCGACCCGTCGGTGCTGCCGATGCTCTACGTGCGCTCCTCCAGCGGCGCGCTGGTTCCCCTGAGCGCCGTCGCCACGCTGAAGCCCGGCGTCGGACCGCTGCAGGTGACGCACGTCGGCCAGCTCACGGCGGTGACCCTGTCGTTCGACCTGCGGCCGGGCGTCGCGCTGTCGGAAGCCATCGCGCAGGTCCAGGCCGCGACGCGCCAGATGCAGCTTCCGGCGACGCTGACCGGCAGCTTCTCGGGAACCGCCCAGGCCTACCAGAGCTCGCTGCAGGGCATGGGCATCCTGCTGGTGCTGTCGATCCTCGTGATCTACCTCGTGCTCGGGATCCTGTACGAGAGCTTCATCCATCCGCTCACGATCCTCTCGGGGCTGCCGACCGCGGGGCTGGGCGCGCTGCTCACGCTGATGGCCTTCGGCATCGAGCTGAACATGTACGCGTTCGTCGGCATCATCATGCTGGTGGGCATCGTCAAGAAGAACGCGATCATGATGATCGACTTCGCCATCGAGGCGCAGCGCGGCGGAGGCATGGCGGCGCACGAGGCGATCCACCAGGCCGGCCTCACGCGCTTCCGGCCGATCATGATGACCACCATGGCGGCCCTGATGGGAAGCCTGCCGATCGCCATCGGCTTCGGCGCCGGCGGCGGCGCGCGCATGCCGCTCGGCCTCGCGGTAGTGGGCGGCCTGCTGCTGTCGCAGGTGCTTACCCTCTACATCACGCCGGTGATCTACCTCTATTTCGAGCGGCTGCAGGCTTGGCTCGCCAGGAGCAACCCACCCGAGGCCCGCCCAGGTGCCGCCCAGCCAAGAAGCACGTAGCCTCGCGGTATTCTGCGACTTCGAGAACATCGCGCTCGGCGTGCGCGAGGCGAAGTACGCCCAGTTCGACATGGAGAAGGTGCTCGAGCGCCTGCTCGCCAAGGGCTCGATCGTGGTGAAGAAAGCCTATTGCGACTGGGAGCGCTACAAGGAGTTCAAGGTCGCGATGCACGCGGCGTCGTTCGAGCTGATCGAGATCCCGCACGTGCGCCAGTCGGGCAAGAATTCGGCCGACATCCGCATGGTGGTCGACGCGCTCGACCTCTGCTACACCAAGGGCCACGTCGACACCTTCGTCATCGTGAGCGGCGACTCGGACTTCTCGCCGCTGGTGTCCAAACTGCGCGAGAACGCGAAGCTCGTGATCGGCGTCGGGGTGAAGAATTCGAGCTCGGACCTCCTGATCAACAACTGCGACGAGTTCATCTACTACGACGACCTGGTGCGCGCCGACGAGCAGAAGCGCCGCGCGGCGAAGAAGCGCCGTGAATCGGCCGCGGGCGCCGGCGAAGACAAGGACAAGAAGCAGGAGGGCTTCGATCTGCTGGTCGAAACGCTGAACGCGCTCATCGCCGAGCGCGGCGAGGGCGAGCGCATCTGGGGCTCGATGGTGAAGCAGGCGCTCAAGCGCCGCAAGCCCGGCTTCAACGAATCCTACTATGGCTTCCGCAGCTTCTCGGAGCTCCTCGAGGAAGCCGAGAAGAAGTCGCTCATCAAGCTTGAGCCGGACGAGAAGTCGGGCGGGCACATCCTCCGCCCGGCCCACTAAGGCCGAGCTCGCCGCCGCAGCGGGGAAGGGTATCCGCGACGTCGTCGCGCCGCGGCTGAAGGTGCTTTTCGTCGGCATCAATCCCGGCCTCTACTCCGCGGCGACCGGCCATCACTTCGCGCGGCCGGGCAATCGCTTCTGGCCGGCGCTGCATCAATCCGGCTTCACCGAAAGGCAGCTACACCCCTCCGAGCAGCGCGAGCTGCTCAAAGCCGGCTACGGCATCACCAACCTCGTCAACCGCGGCACTGCCACGGCTGACGAGCTTGAGCCCGGGGAATTCGTCGCCGGACGCAGGCGCTTGGCGGCCAAGGTCCATCGCTACCGCCCGAAGACCCTCGCGTTTCTCGGCGTGGGCGCCTACTGCCACGCCTTTTCCTTGAAAAATGCCCCTGTTGGTCCACAACCTCAGGCCTTCGAAGGCGCCAGCGTGTGGGTCCTGCCCAATCCGAGCGGCCTGAACGCGAACTATCAGCTTCCGGACCTCGTCAAACTGTTTAGGTCCTTGAGAGATTCGAGTCGGGAGTAAGCATGGCCACCAAGCTCGACAAGCCGCTGAAGCGCGAGATCGAGATCGCCGGCAAGCCCTACATGCTGACGATCGCACCCGAGGGCTTGAAGCTCGTGCCGAAGGGCAAGCGCAAGGGCCACGAGCTCAGCTGGGATGCGCTCGTTAGCGGCGAAGCCGCGCTCGCCGCCGCGCTCAATGCCTCGCTCCAGCGCTAGGAAGCAGGGCAGCACGCAGGATCTGCACGGCGCCGCGCCCGACGAGTGCCGCGTCGCGCTGCTGATCATCGACATGATCAACGCCTTCGAATTCGAGGGCGCGCAGGACATGCTGCCGCGCGCCCTCGCCGCCGCCAAGGCGACGGCGTCGCTCAAACGCCTAGCGCGCGCGGCGGGTGTTCCGGCGGTTTACGTGAACGACAACTTCGGCCGCTGGCGCTCCGATTTCCGCAGGACGCTCGCGTACTGCCTGCGCGAAGGCGTCCCCGGTCGGCCGATCGCCGAGCTCCTGCAGCCCGCAGACGAAGACTACTTCGTCCTCAAGCCGAAGCATTCGGGCTTTCAATTCACCACGCTCGACGTGCTGCTCGAGCATCTGGGCGCAGAGACGCTGATCCTGACCGGCGTGGCAGGGAATTTCTGCGTTCTCTTCACTGCGCACGACGCCTACATGCGCGACTACCAGCTTGTCGTGCCGAGCGACTGCATCGCGTCGCAGACCGAGGACGACGACCGCTACGCGCTCGCGCACATGGCGAGGGTCACCAAGGCCGACACGCGGCCCTCGTCACAGATCGACTTTTCGTCGCTTCAGCGCTAAGGCCACCACGGCGGTGGCGGCGGCGAGCTCCAGCGCGTCGAGCACCGTGTCGCACTCGCTGCACCAACGCACGATCGCTCGCCACAGGTCCATTTGCGCGGCGACCGTCGCCAGATCCTGCAGGTCGAGGAAAGACATCGCACGCCGCACCGCATCAAGCGTGCCAGTTCTTAAGCCTTTGATTTCCCGAAGACCGGCACTTCAAGAGCTCACCACCGCGGTGCGCACCGGCTTCCGCGCGCACCGCGCAAGTGCCGCGCTCAGTAGGTCTTGTACGGCAGGAATTTGCCCGAAAGCTCGACGCGGACGCGGTCGCCTTTCTCGTTTGCCTCACGCGCGATCTCCATGGAGAAATCGATGGCGCTCATGATGCCGTCGCCGAACTCCTCGTGGATCAGCTCCTTGATCGTGGTTCCGTAGACGTTGACGATCTCGTACCAGCGGTAGATCAGCGGATCGGTCGGCACTGCGGTCGGCAACGAGCCCTTGTAGGGTACGACCTGCAGCAGCATGACCGCCTCTTCCGACAGGTCGAAGATCTTGCCGACGGTTTCGGCCTGCTTCTTCGTCATCTGCATCTGGCCGAGGCAGGCGGCGGTAGTCCACTCCTTGGACTGGCCGACCTTCTTCGCCACCTCCGACCACTTGATTCCCTTCTTTATCTTGCGCCAGGCGATCAGATCGGTGAC